>ERZ808044.100-NODE-100-length-118553-cov-6.183784_pt1 | contig 118553 bp, 100 predicted proteins | sample MGYA00380195_ERZ808044 | MGnify/ENA primary metagenome ERZ808044 (study PRJEB31490, sample SAMN06133423) | mouse gut metagenome | isolation source: Z7_2 | host: mice | place: China: Chengdu | collected 2015-05 ...
CGGCCCCACCATATTCGGGCCGATCACATCAAATACACTGATAAAAGACATCTCATTTCTCCTCAAAAACTTTCTCCAGCCACGTAAGCGCCAGCGACGGCCACTGCGCCGCACTGCCGTCAGCCTTCCGGCCGTTCTGGATCTCTTCTTCCCCCATCGCCCGCTTCCACGCTGCGGCAAATGCAGAAAGGCTCTCCGCTCCCGCCGCGGCTGCAAATTCCTCCGGCACGCTGTCCGGCCGTTCTTTCGACAGCGCCCGCAGTGTCTGCCACTGCTGCTCCATCGTATAGATACTGTCCGCCCCGAAGTCACCGTCCGCCCACTGCTGTGTGGCCACGCTCATGCCATGCGGGCCTTCCATAAACAAATGCAGTTCACAGGGAACCGCCGCCCTGTGACACGCCTGCGCAAAGTATATGCTGTTCTCCACCGGCACCAGATCATCCGTAATCGTATGCCACAAAAAAGCCGGCGGCGTGTCCGCCGTAACCTGCTTTTCCAGACTCGCCCAGGCAAGCGCTTCCGCTTCGGCATCCTCTCCCAGCAGCAGGGTAAAGCTGTCCCGATGGGCCTTCTCACCGCTGGTGATCACCGGATAGCACAGCACCACCGCATCCGGCCGGTTGGAAATGCCCGCAAAGATACCCGTCTCATCCTGCTGCTCTTTGTAATGCACCGCAAGACTTCCCACCAGATGCCCGCCCGCCGAAAAGCCACAGCAGGCAACCCGGTCGCTGATCACATGCCATTCCCGGGCATGTTTACGGATACAGCACACCGCTCTGGAAAGATCCGCAAGCGCCTGCCTGCGTACCGGCGCAATCCGGAACATATTGGTAGTATATGTCAAAACAAAAGCCTGATACCCTGCCTCGTAAAAACGCTTCGCCACGATCTCGCCTTCCGTCTGGCTCACGACCGCATAGCCGCCGCCTGGCACCACCAGCATCGCCGGCCTGTCTGCTCCATCCTCATGCAGATAGGCCCTGATATTCGGCCGAAACTCCCCTGCGAAAGGATATTGATATTCTCCCTGTTCCCATAAATACACCGCTTCCTTCATAGCTTTCACGCCTCCTGTATTCCTGCCGCCTGCCGCTTTTGCGGTATCACGGCATATTCTTATCGCACAGTCTTCTTAGAGTATCCCCTCAAAGCGCCCTGATTTCAAACAATTCCCTGCATTCATTTCACTCCTGCGACGCAAACTGCGCCATATACAGCCTGTAATAAGCGCCCTTCTTCTCCATCAGCTGTCGGGCATTGCCCTCCTCGATGATCCTGCCGTCATCCACCACGAAGATCCGGTCGGCCTTCTGGATCGTTGACAGCCTGTGCGCAATCACGAAGGAAGTCCTGCCAGCCAGCAGATGCTCAATGCCCTGCTGCACCAGAATCTCCGTCTTCGTGTCGATGCTGGAAGTGGCTTCATCCAGGATCAGAATCTTCGGATCCGACACCATCGTCCGGGCAAAAGCCAGCAGCTGCCGCTGTCCGATGGAAAGGCCGCCGCCCCGCTCCGACAGTTCCGTATCATAACCGGCATCCAGCCGCATGATAAAATCATGTGCATTGACCGCTTTGGCCGCCGCGATGACCTCCTCGTCAGTGGCATCCAGCTTCCCGTAACGAATATTGTCTCTGATCGTTCCCGAAAAGAGGAAATTGTCCTGCGTCATGATACCCATCTGCCGGCGCAGGCTCTCGATGGACACCTTCTTCACGTCATGGCCGTCCACCGCCACAATCCCTTCCTGCACGTCATAGAAGCGGCTGATCAGATTCACAATGGTCGATTTGCCGGCTCCGGTAGGCCCCACCAGTGCGATGGTCTCTCCCGGACGGATGCGGAAATTCACGTCGTCCAGCACTTTTACTTTGTCATCATATGAAAAGGTCACATGGGCAAAGGTCACTTCACCCTCGATCGGCGGCATCTCGATCACGCCCTCTTCATCCGCGATAGCCGGCGGCGTATCCAGAATCTCGAAGATACGCTCCGCGCCCGCTATGTTCGTCACCAGCTGGTTGTAGAAATTGCTGATATTATGGATCGGCTGCCAGAACATGGTCAGGTAACTGCCGAAAGCGATAAACGTTCCCAGCGACACTTCCTCCACGCCCAACACCACGATACCCGTAAAATACAACAGGATACAGCCGATGGCCCAGGAAAAATCAATCACCGAGCCGAAAGCGTCACTCATCCGCACCGCATGGCCGAATGCCTGCCGGTGTTCTTCCAGCAGCCCGTCAAAAGTCCGCTCTGTCTCTTCCTGTGCATGAAAACTCTGGATGATCCGCATTCCCGCCATGTCTTCATGGATAAAGGCATTCAGGTTGGCCGACTTCTTGCGGAAAACCTGCCAGCGCGGATGCGCTTTTACCTGAATATAAACCATACCCGCCGCCATAAACGGAATCGCCAGCATGGATGCAAAAGCCAGCTTCGGGTTCTTCCAGATCATGATCACCACCACCGCTACGACTGTCAGGCCGTCCGGGATCAATGTAGTCACACAGTTGGACAGCACGTCTTTCAGGGAATTGATATCGCCGATGATACGGGACAGAATCTTCCCCGTCGGCCTGCTGTCAAAAAAAGCAAAATCAAGCTTCTGAATATGAGTATACAACTCCTGTCTGATCGTCAGCAGGATCTCGTTGCAGACCTTCGCCATAATATACATCCGCAACTTTACCGTCACCACCAGCAGCAGATTGATCACAAGCGCTACTAAAAGCAGCCGGTAAAGGCCGTTTACATCCTTGACCGAAATATGATCGTCGATGGCGGATTCCATGATCAACGGATTGACCAGGCTGACCGCCACACCGTATCCCATGATCAAAAGCACCAGAATGATCTGCCATTTATAATCGAGCAGATAGCGGAACAGCCGTAGCAGTGTCTGTACCTTACTGCGCTCTACGCTCTGCTCATCATCTTTATATGAGTTGACTGCCATATGTCTCACCACCTTTCTGTTTCTCTGCCTCTGTTACCGTTTCCTTACTATTGCCTGTTTCCGGCAACAGATTTATCGTCTGCTGCAGTATGGCTGCCGTATCCATATCGCCGTACTGCGATTCATACGTTTCAAAATAGAGTCCCCGCTTCGCCAGCAGCTCCTCATGCGTGCCCCGCTCCGCGATAGAACCGTTCTCCAGCACAATGATCTCATCCGCATGTCGTACCGCACTGATCCGGTGGGCGATAATGATCTTCGTCGTCCCCTCCAGTTCCCGCAGCGTCTGCTGGATCATCTGCTCCGTCTCCATATCCAGCGCCGAGGTGGAATCGTCCAGCACCAGGATCGGATCCCGCTTGGCCAGCGCCCGGGCAATGCTGATCCGCTGCTTCTGCCCGCCGGACAGCCCCACGCCCCGTTCCCCGATCACGGTGTCGTAAGTCTCCTCCATACGCTCGATAAAATCACTGGCCTGCGCCTGCACGGAAGCCCTGCGGACCGTCTTGAAATCCAGCCGTTCCTTCTTGCCCAGCTTAATATTGTCGTTGATGGTATCCGAGAAAAGGAACACATCCTGCATCACAAAATTCACGCTGGTGCGCAGCTGCTCCAGGGACAGCTCTTTGATGTTCACATCATCCAGATAAATGGCTCCCTCCGTCGCATCATACATACGCTGCAGAAGCTGTACAATAGAAGTCTTGCCCGCTCCCGTGGCCCCCATAATGCCCAGCGTCCTGCCTGCTTCCACCGTAAAGGAAATATCATGCAGGATCTCGTACATGTCCGCTTTGTGGAAGGACACATGGTCGAAACAGACCTTACCCGCCACCTGCTCGATCCTCACCGGCTCAGCGTTTTCCGTGATGGTCGGCTTCTCCTCATAGATCTTACGCACCTTCTTATTGGATGCCACCGCCGCCGAGAAGCTGTTGGTCAGCCATCCCAGCATTTCCATCGGCCAGACGATATTCGTGGAATACTCCACAAAAGCAGTCATCTGCCCCAGCGTCATCTGTCCTTTGATCACGAATCCGCCTCCGACCAGTATGGTCAATATCGGCAGCACCTTGCTGACAACACTGAAAAAGGGATAGTACCGCACAAAAACCCTGGACTGCTGCATGTTCAATTCATAGTAGCGCTTATTGTGGGAAAGGAATTTCCCGATCTCATGTTTCTCCCGCGCAAAAGCCTTTACGGTACGCACACCGGCCAGATTCTCCTCCGCCACCGTATTTAACCTGGCGTTCTCCTCGCTGATCTCCTCGTAGACCTGCCCCAGCTTCCGCTCCATCAAAAGCGCGATGGTACCGCACATCAGCATGGCCGCCGTCGGCAGCAGCGCCAGCTTCCAGTTGAGCAGATACATGGAAATCAGGATGATGGACGTGTGGTAGATCACCTCGATCAACAGCATCCCCACATAACCGATGGCGTCCCAGATACGGTCAATGTCCTCTTTGACCCGGGCCATCAGCTCTCCCGTATTCGTCCTGTCGAAAAAGTCTGCGCTTAATCCCTGCACATGCCGAAACAGGTCCCTGCGCATATCCGCTGAAATGCGGATCCCGTTCTTATCGAAGGTGTATTCCTTCACGTACTGGAACACGCACCGTCCGATGCCGACTCCCAGAAATCCCAGCAGCAGGTACTTAAGCTCTGCAATATTGCCGCCCACGATGACATCATCCACCACCAGCGCCATCAGCCGCGGTCCCATCATATCCAGCGTGACCGCGATCAGAAGCGATGCGATCGCGCCCAGATAGGAAAATTTGTAATCCCATATGTAACTCGATATCTTTTTCATAATCCAGATCCCCCCTCTGTAAGTCTTTCTCACAAGACTCTGCAACTATGTCCACAGGCCTCTCTTACTGTCTGATCGCGCACAAAAAAAGACTGTGGTGAAATTACCACAGCCTGAATCTACCTGTATATGCGCCTGACCCGACCAGTCATTGCACGCTGTCCTGTTTCTGTGAACAAAACGGCTTCGCTCCCTGGTCGATCCATCACCACAATCTGCGTAAATCCTCTTCTCTGCCTGCGGAGGTAATTTCCCTTATTGCCTTATTCACTTGTATGCCGATGCCTGCGCTCTCTCTGAACTTCATGGTGTTAAACATAACGGTTACCTCCTTCCTTAAAATTTGTTGTGCCGTACCGTTCTCCTGTTCCTGTCTCACAACGTATGCTGTTATATTAATACAGGGTCGAAATCTTGTCAACTTCTTTTTTACTGTTTTTTCCAAAAGAATTTTCTCCCGCTGCTCCTTTTCTGTTCCTGAAAAAAATAATAAAATATCTGTAACGAATGATCCGCTGCTCCGTCTAACCAATGAATACAGACAAGGAGGAAGGGAGGTGGACAGCTCTGTGGACATTGAAAAGCTCTATCATACCTACTATATGGATGTATACTCCTATATGATGACTCTTGCAAAAGATGCTCACATGGCAGAAGAAATTACACAGGAAGTATTCTTTAAGGCTCTTAAGACCAGACATCCCTGCAACGGTGCATCCGGCGAACTGACATGGCTCTGTGCCATTGCCAAAAATACCTTTATGGATGAATGCAGAAGACAGGCCCGTTTGCGGAAAACCGATGAAGAACTTCCGGACGAAACCAGTCTGGAAAAAAGGCTGGAAGATGAAACGCTCACCCTGCAGATCCACCAGATCCTGCACCGGCTGGAAGAACCCTATAAAGAAGTATTCCAGCTGCGCATATTCGGAGAGCTTTCTTTTCAGAAAATAGGGCAGATATTTGAAAAAACCGAAGTCTGGGCACGCGTAACCTATCACCGGGCCAGACTGAAGATTCAGGAAAGGATGGAAGAACATGACAACAAAATATAATTGTGAACTCATACAGGATATACTCCCTTTATATCAGGACGAGATCTGCAGCGCCTACAGTCACAGCATCGTGGAAGAACACTTACAGGAATGTGAAACATGCGCAAAGATCATGGAGAAACTGAAAAACGATCGTTTTGAAACACGGCTTACAGAGGAAAAAAACAATGTCCTCAACGCACATTCCAGAAAAGAACGTAAAAAAACGTTCCTCGTCGGCAGCGTCGTGGCCGGTATTCTAATGATTCCCGTTATCGTCTGTCTGATCTGCAATCTGGCGATCGGACACGGACTTGACTGGTTCTTTATCGTCCTGACCGCGCTGCTTTTGACGGCATCCGTAAGCGTCGTTCCGCTTATAGTGTCGGAACATACCTGGTTCTGGACTCTGGGATGCTCTACCGTTTCCCTGCTTCTGCTGTTGCTTACCATATGTCTCTATACCGGCGGAAACTGGTTCTTTCTGGCCGCTGTTCCCGTCCTTTTCGCGCTGTCGGTCCTTTTTATGCCATTGATCGTAAGATATCTCCCGCTCTCCGACCCGTTGGCCCGCCACAGGGCACTGCTTGTCATGGGATGGGATACCCTCTGGCTCTACGGCATAATCGTGGTGTGCGGTTTTCATACTGCTGTCACAGATTACTGGCGGATTGCCCTGCAGATCACTTCCTTTTGTGCGCTGCTGCCCTGGGCATTGTTTCTCATCATCCGTTATACCAAACTGCAGGTACAGATCAAGGCCGGCCTCTGTACCCTCACAAGCGGCCTGTTCGGTGTTTTGATCAATCCGGTCATCTCTCTTATCCTGCTGAATCCGAAATCTTCCATTTCCCAACAGGGATTCTGGCTTCTGCTCTGGAACGATAATATCGCAAAACTCGCAACATCTGTGATCATCGCCGCCGTCACCATCCCGACGGGCATTGCCCTGATCGTAACCGGGTGGATCCGGCAGCGTCAGAATATCGCCTGAAAACGGTTCACGCAAAACGTCCGGCAGACACAGTTCCATGTCTGCCGGACGTTTTAACTCTTTTCTGCAATATCATACGCCACTGCACCGCAGGCACACCGGCGAGGCACTCTTCCTGTGCCTACTCGCCCAGATACGCCTTCTTGACCGCATCGTTATGCATCAATTCCTCTGCGTTTCCTTCCAGAGAGATCATCCCGGTCTCCAGCACATAGGCCCTGTCCGCGATCGCCAGCGCCTTCTTCGCATTCTGCTCCACCAGAAGCACCGTAGTCCCCGACTGGCTGACCTTCTTAATGATATCGAAGATCTCATTGACGAAGATCGGCGACAGGCCCATGGAAGGCTCGTCCATCAGAATGATAGCGGGTTGACTCATCAGTGCACGCCCCATGGCCAGCATCTGCTGCTCACCGCCGCTCAGTGTTCCGGCCATCTGCGTCTTACGCTCTTCCAGACGCGGGAAACGCTCATACACCATATGCAGATTTTCCCTGATCTCATTCTTATCCCTCCGCGTGTAGGCGCCCATCATCAGATTATCATAAACCGATAACTGCGCAAACACACGCCGTCCCTCCGGCACATGCGCCATTCCCATGGGCACGATCTTATATCCCGGCGTCTTCGTGATATCTTTTCCTTCAAAAATAATGCTGCCGCTGGTGGGTCTGATCAGCCCCGTGACCGTGTGCAGCGTCGTCGTCTTTCCCGCACCGTTGGCGCCGATCAAAGCGATGACCTCTCCCTGCTCCACCTCAAAACTGATTCCTTTGATCGCTTCTATCACACCATAATGAACATGGAGATCTCTCACTTCCAACATCGCCATACCAAATTCCTCCCGCTATGCGCTCTTTGCTTCTCTCTTCTTACCGCCTGATTATCCAATCGTCTTATTCTCCCAAATAAGCCGTAATAACATGCGGATCGTTCAGCACTTCCTGAGTCTCCCCCTGTGCCAGCACTTCTCCGAAATTCAACACCGTCAGCTTCTCACAGATGCCGGCTACCAGCTTCATATCATGCTCGATCAGCAGAATCGTCATCTCAAAACGGTCTCTCACGAAGCGGATCGTCTCCATCAGTTCCCCCGTCTCATTGGGGTTCATGCCTGCTGCCGGCTCGTCCAGCAGCAGAAGTTTCGGATTTGTGGCCATAGCTCTGGCGATCTCCAGCTTCCTCTGCTGTCCGTAAGGCAGATTTTCCGCCTTATAGTCCGCATACTTTTCCAGTCCGAACACCTCGAGAAGCTCCATTGCTTTCGCGTTCATCTCTTTTTCCACCTTATGATAACGGGGCAGCCTTAAGATACCCTCGAAAGTAGAATAGGAATAATGGTTGTGCAGACCCACCTTTACATTGTCAAGCACCGGCATATCATGAAACAGACGTATATTCTGAAAGGTTCTCGCGATACCCGCCTTACAGATTTCGATCGTCTTTTTGCCCGTCAGATTCACGCCGTCCAGCAGGATTGCTCCCTCGTCCGGCTGGTACACCCCCGTCAACAGATTAAAGATCGTCGTCTTCCCGGCGCCGTTTGGCCCGATCAGGCCATACAGCTGCCCCTTTTCCACAGAAATATCAAATGCGTTCACCGCCCGCAGGCCGCCAAAGGAGATTCCCAAATTCTTTGTCTCTAACAATGCCATCTCTATACCGCCTCCTTTTCCGCTTTCCTGCCGGGTAACAGTTTCTGCTGCAGCCTTTTTCTGAAAAATACCGCATTCGGGCTCCAGTTAAAGATCATCATCACGATCAGAACGATCGAGTAGATCAGCATACGGTAATCGCTCAATCCGCGCAGCACTTCCGGCAGCAGCGTCAAAAGCACCGCCGCCACGATGGAACCGCGGATATTGCCGATACCGCCCAGCACCACGAATACCAGGATCATAATCGACATATTGTAGCCAAAATTCTTGGGCAGCGCATTCAGCGTAGACAGATTATGCGCATACAGCACACCCGCCACACCCGCCAGCGACGCGGAGACGGTAAAGGCGATCAGCTTGTATTTCGTCACATTGATGCCCACAGACTCGGCGGCGATCCTGTTGTCACGGATGGACATGACCGCACGCCCCGTTCTGGAATGAATGAAATTCAATACGATAAACAGCGTGACCAGAATCAGGATCACACCCACCGTAAAATTAGAGTCATTCGGTGTGCCCGTAACGCCCTGCGCCCCCTTGATCAGCATCAGCCCGTCCTCCTCCATATGCAAAGACAGGGCGTCTTTCATGGAAAAATGAACGCCGCTGCTGTCCACACCCAGATATAATGCATTGATGATATTCTTAATGATCTCGCCAAAAGCCAGCGTCACGATGGCCAGATAGTCGCCCCGAAGCCGCAGTACCGGTATCCCCACCAGAAATCCCACCAGTGCGGCGGATGCTGCCCCGATCAGCAGCGCCAGGAAAAACCGTAACCCGCCCGGCAGCGCTTCCTTGAAAGCCAGCGAAAAAACCGCGCTGGCAAAAGCGCCCACACACATAAATCCCGCGTGCCCCAGGCTCAGCTCTCCCAGAATGCCCACCGTGAGATTCAACGCCACCGCCACGATCACATAAGTACAAAAAGGAACCAACAGTCCCTGGATCAGACTGGATACATGCCCCGTCGATACCAGAAGCTGTACCACAATATATGTGAGGATCACCATCCCGTAGGTGATCATATCATTCTTCGTCGTCTTACTTAATTTAGATTTGTTTACCTTCATTTCCATCTCCATGCCCTTCCTTTGCCCCGCCTCAGACATCCTCTGCCGTTCGTATACATTCTTCCGGTTTCCGCATATCTGCCTTCGCTTACCATCGCAGACAGATTCGCCTGTTCTCTCACTGCCGACACTTACCACCGCAGACGGTCCGCCTGTCCCTTCACTGCCGACGCTTACCATCACAGCGCGCTTGCACCGGAAGCAATCTAAACCTTCTCCAGAATCTTCCTGCCCAGAAGTCCCGTCGGCTTCACCAGCAGCACGATGATCAGAATACTGAACACGATCGCATCCGAAAGCTGGGAAGAAATATAGGCTTTGCTCAGATTCTCGATAACGCCCAGCATAATTCCGCCGATAAAAGCGCCGGGAATCGACCCGATCCCGCCAAACACCGCCGCAACGAACGCCTTGATACCCGGCATGGAACCGGTATAAGGAGTTAAGGACGGATACGCGGAACACAGAAGCACGCCGGCCACCGAAGCCAGCATGGAGCCGATGGCAAATGTCACCGCAATCGTGCCGTTCACATTGATGCCCATAAGCTGTGCGGCTCCCTGATCCTCCGAGACTGCCGTCATGGCGCGCCCGATCTTCGTCCTTTTTACGAAAAAGGTAAGGCCGACCATAATAATAATGCTGACGATGACCGTCACGATCGTCACGCTCTTAATGATCAGCTGTCCGCCAAACAATTCCAGATTCGGCAAAGTCACCACATTGCTGAAAGCCTTCGTATCAGAACCGAACACCAAAAGCGCCACATTCTGCAGCAGATAACTCACACCGATCGCCGTGATCAGCACGGCCAGCGGGGAAGCGCCCCGCAGAGGTCTGTAGGCCACCCGCTCTATGGTCACTCCCAGCACGGTACACGCCGCCATGGAAATGATGATTGCCGCCAGCGGGTTGATCCCCATACCGCTTGCCGTCACAAACACCACATACCCGCCGATCATAATGACGTCACCATGGGCAAAATTCAACATCTTGGCAATCCCGTACACCATCGTATATCCAAGCGCAATCAGCGCATATACACTTCCTAAACTTATTCCGTTGATCAAATGGGCCACAAAACTCATACTCACACCTCAGTTTTCCTCATCACACACTCACACAATTTAAAACCTGTCAATCAGATCATACTCCCGGCTACCCTGACCGGTTAAGTTATGGAAATGCACTAAGATACCCCGCCGGCCATCTTAGTGCAGTCCTGTAAAATGTCTATATTCTCATATCCGGCTGCGTCCTTTGCAGCCCCAACAAATCCACCACGTTCCTTTCTTCACTGGGGAGAATGCACGTTTTTTGCATTCTCCCGAACATGGTCTAGTTGTTCTTAGGCTGCGTTCTCTGCAGCCTTAGCACAACTTCATGTCTTTTACATGGCGGTATACACACCATCCTTAATCACTACTGCCTTCGGCTCCTTGGTGGGCTCACCGGAAGCATCCCATGTGATACCTTCGCCTGTCAGGCCGTCTACCGTGATCTGTGTCATAGCTGTCTGCATAGCCGTGCAGATTTCTTCGTTGGACATATCCGCCGTAATACCGGCCTGCTCTGCTGCTGCCTTGATGGTATAGATCGCATCATAACCGTCTGCCGCGAACTGGTTCGGTGTCTCATTGAATTTCTCCTGATAAGTAGTAACGAACTTCACTGTAAGGTCGTCTGTGGCATCCGCTGCGAAAGGGGTTAACAGCATAACGCCCTCTGTCAGGGAAGCGTCAAAGTTCTTCACACCCAGAATACCGTCCAGACCGTCACAGCCGAAGAACTTCACATCAAAGCTCATGTCGGAAGCCTGCTTTAAGATCAGAGCCGCCTCATTGTAGTAGATCGGCAGGAATACCATATCAGCCCCTGCATCCTTGGCCTGCTGCAGCTGTACGGAGAAATCAGTCTTGTTATCCGCCGTAAACGCGCCTGCCGCCACGATCTCAAAAGACTGGCTTTCTGCTTCCGCTACAAATTTCTCATAGATACCGGAAGAATATACGTCAGAGCTGTCATAGATCACGGCTACCTTGGTCGCCAGACCGTGCTCACCGATATACTGTGCAGATGCCGCACCCTGATTAGGATCGGAAAAACATACGCGGAACGAATTCGGATTCGCTACACAATCAACTGCAGAACCCGAAGGGGTCAGCTGGAAAATGTTATCTTCCGCCGTCTTGGCAGATACCGCGATGGAACATGCGCTTGTCACACAACCGTCGATGACCTGTACGCCCCAGTCTTTCAAAGCATTGTAAGCGTTGACAGACTTCTCGGAATCCGTCTCATCATCCTGGAAATTCAACTCAACTGTCATACCGTTGATGCCGCCTGCCGCGTTGATCTCATCCACCGCGATCTGAGAACCGTTCATAGCCGCGATACCATACACTGCATTACTGCCGGTCAGCGGTCCGATTCCACCGATCTTGAACGTGCCGCCTGCACTGTCGCCTGCCGCATCAGCCGCACCATCCTCCGCAGCCGCATCCTCACCTGCAGTCTCGTCAGCCGCACCGGTCTCATCCACCGTCTCTCCTGCTGCATCCGCAGACTCCTGTGCCGCACCGTCCGTGCTTCCGGCATCTGTTCCTGCAGAACCGCCGCAGCCTGTCAACACTGCAGCTGTCATAACGCCTGCCAGTACAAGACTCAACATTCTTTTCTTCATAATCTTCTCCTCCTGTTTCTTTCTCCTCATTTTCCGGTCCGCTTCTTTCACCCTCCGCCTGTATCCCGGCCGGTCTGTCAACCGACAGATACAACCGCACAACCGGCAAATCCGCTTCCGGATTCGCTCCAAAGCCTTTCCCATGGCCGCTCATACAGACACCACCCTGTGAAAAAAGGGACTTCTTTATAATAATAAGAAGTCCCACCCTTGAAACTTAGAAAAATAATAGTTAAATTCTACAATTTTGTCAATAGTTTTTTGTGAATTTCTCTGATTTTCCGTGACAGTTCAGCCTTCGGCTTCTCTGTTACGATAACGAAACCGTTACTTCTCCATCTTCCAGAAAAAAGCGCTGTACGCCGGAAGTTCACTGCCGCCGCCGAAATCATGATCCTTTCCGCTGATCAAATCCACCGCCATGCCGCAGCCCGCATCGAAGTGCGCTGTGTACGGCTCGCTGTCCGCATTGATGGCTACCAGCACTCTCTCGCCTGCCGCCCTGCGCTCGAAGATGCACTGCCTGTTGGTCAGTACAACGGAACGGAAATCACCGTAATTGAGCGCCTCGGACGCCTTCTTCGCCTCGCTTAAGCGCGCGATCCAGTCACACAGCTCATTCCACTCCGGCTCCTCGAAGCAGGCCCGCAGCGCCGGATCGCCCTCGTTCTTATGGGCTTTGGCTCCCCACTCGCTGCCGTAATAAACGCAGGGGATTCCCGGCATACCGAAGCACAGCGCATAGATCAGCGGCAGGTGCTTCTCATTGGTCAGGTTGCTGGCGATCCTCGTCACATCATGGTTATCCACAAAGGACAGCATGTGTTTCCCTTTATACAAAGTCCAGTTCTCCGGGCCAAACTGACGCAACAGTGAATGATTGATCTCGAACATATTCATGCTGTTAAAGCTGGAGAACAGCCCTTTATAGCATTCATAGTTGGTCGCCGAATGCAGCATCTGGTCATTGACCATCTGGTTATAGTCCCCGTGCAGCATCTCGCCCAGCAGATAGAACTCCGGTTTCAGTCCTTCCGTAAATGTCCGCAGCCGCCTTACAAAATCATGATCCAGACAATAGGCCACATCCAGACGCAGGCCGTCGATGTCGAACTCCTCCACCCAGCCTTTTACACTGTCCAGAATATGATTAATCACATCTTCATGGCGCAGGTTGATCTTCACCAGATCGTAATTTCCTTCCCAGCCCTCATACCAGAGGCCGTCGTTGTAGTTGGAATTGCCGCCCAGATTGACATTAAACCAGCTCAGGTAAGGAGAATTCTCCCGGTTCTTCAACACATCCTGAAATGCCCAGAATCCCCTGCCGACATGATTGAACACACCGTCCAGCACCACCTTGATGCCGTTCTTGTGCAGGTTGTCACATACTTCTTTGAAATCCTCATTCGTACCCAGCCTGCAGTCGATGGTGTGGTAATCCCTCGTATTATACCCGTGGGTGTCCGACTCGAACACCGGTGAAAAATATACCGCATTGATTCCAAGTTCCTTCATGTGAGGGATCCAGTCATTCACCTTCACGATACGATGCTCCAGTTTGCCGTCGTTCTCAAACGGCGCACCGCAGAACCCCAGCGGATAAATCTGATAAAAAACACTTTCATAAGCCCACATAGCTTTTTCCTTTTCCTTTCTTTTGGTTCCCCTTTTCTTTTTGCGCCCGTACTGCATGTACTGCATTCAGACTCTTTGCTATAGTTAACGACATTAGAAATTTCGTTTTCGGCCTTGCAGGAGCTACCGTATATGGCTTCTGCAAGAGCCGGAAACAGAAATTTGTTATGTCGTTTATTATATTTTACCATAAGTTCCGCCTTTTTGCAAAAATTCCTGTTCATGGACTTTTCCACAGTTTTTCTATTTTTTTGACCCATTGAGTCTATTTTGGCATGAACCAAAATACGTATATCGACTTTTCCACATCATTTTACCTATTATTTTATGAAATCCACCCCAAATCGGCAAAGAAATCCCCAATTTCCACAAAGTTATCCACATTGACACTCGTGTCATTTCATGGTGACTCACATTCCTTTTTGTCGAAAACAGAATGTCGTTTTCGTTTTTTCCTATCACTTTTTGTCTCTTCCTCTCCTTTCCGGTAGAAATAAGGCTGAAAAATGTCAATAAATATTGTATAATGGCATGGGCACAGTCAATATATTTTGTATCCTGACGTGTCAAGTCAAAAAATATACCGAAAGAAAGGAAATCACCATGCAGCCAATACTCGGATCCCATGTAGGGATGAGCGGTAAGGATATGATGCTGGGCTCTGTCAAAGAGGCCCTGTCCTACAATGCCGACACCTTCATGCTCTACACCGGCGCACCACAGAATACGAAAAGAAAAGAGATCACACAACTGAACATCACGCCCGCCTGGGAATGTATGCGCGGGGGCGGCATCGAATCGTTTGTTGTCCATGCTCCCTATATCATCAACCTGGCCAATACCGTCAATCCCGCCACCTACGAGATCGCGGTGGAATTTCTCGCTCTGGAGATCCAGCGTACCATCGCCATGGGGTCCAATATCCTGATCCTCCACCCCGGATCCCACGTAGGCGCAGGGGTGGAAGCCGGAATTGACCGGATCGCTCAAGGACTGAATGAAGTGCTTACCAAAGACCAGAACTGTTACATCGCACTGGAGACCATGGCCGGAAAGGGTTCGGAGATCGGACGTAACTTCGAGGAGCTTGCCGCCATTTTCGACAGGGTAATTTTAAGTGACCGGCTTCGCGTCTGTATGGACACCTGTCATCTGCACGACGCCGGATACGATATCGTAAATGATTTCGACGGGGTAATTGACCGATTTGATCAACTGATTGGAAAAGATAAGATTGCCCTTTTTCATATCAATGACAGCAGGAACGAGCGGGGTGCCGGCAAGGACCGCCACGCCAACATCGGGGACGGCTTTATCGGGACAGACGCCCTGCGCCGCATTGTCCACCATCCTGACTTCCTGCACCTGCCCAAGATACTGGAGACACCTTATATTCCGTCATTGACTGATCCGGACAAGAAAGTGGCGCCCTACAAAGAGGAGATTGCCCTGCTGCGTAAAAAGGGATGAGGGCCTACAGCCACTCATCCCAGAACCGCTCCACTTTATGACCTATCTGGTCAACCGTAACAATCTCATACCTGCTCCACTCTCTGGGAAACAGCCTCTGGTAAGCGGGCGCCAGAAACCGTTCATCCAGCAGCGACACGATCCCGAAATCCTCCACGGTGCGGATCACCCTGCCTGCCGCCTGCAGCACCTTGTTCATACCCGGATAGCGATAGGCATAGTCGAAGCCGTTCTCTCCCCAGCCGTCAAAGTACTGCTTCAAGATCTCCCGCTCGTTGCATACCTGCGGCAGGCCCGTCCCGATGATGACGGCTCCGATCAGGCTGTCGTTTTTCAGATCGATCCCTTCACTGAAAATACCGCCCAGCACGCAGAAGCCCACCAGACTTTTTTCCTCCTCCATCTCGATCTCCATATCGATCAGCGCATTCAGGTCGCAGTCCTCATTGCCTGTAAACCGGTTTAAGAAGTCCTCCCTGGCCTGCTCGTTCATATAGTCTTCCTGCACGATACATTCCACTGTTCCATCCGTATTGAAATACTGCATGAAAATATCATAGATCTGCCGCAGAAAAGCATGTGACGGGAAGAACAGCATATAGTTCCCGTGACGTTTGCCGATCACCTCATTAATATAGGAAGCAATCCGGTAAAACTCTTCATCGCTCCTGCGGGTATACTTGCTGGTTACATCTCTTCCTATATAAAGGCCCATCTTTTCCGGCCGGAAAACAGATCTGGCATAGACTTCATAATCTCCCTCCTGTGCACCGAGCAGTCTCTTGTAATACTGGATCGGCAGAAGCGTCGCCGAAAAAAGGATCGTACTCCTGCCCCGCATCATACATTCCCGCAGGTTTTTGGCCGGATTCACGCAGAACAGTTTTATGATAAAACTGCCGTCCGACTCCAGCTCCGTGTACGTCACGTAATTCTCATCCACAAGCTCATACATCTCCAGAAAATGCGACACCTCAAAGTAAAATTCCAGCACATCGCTGCGCACCGGACTGTCCTCGTGATCCTCCAGATAATCCTCGATCGCCGCCCCCAGTCTGGTGAGCGAGCGCACGAAGGGATCGATAAACTCTTCGATCCGGTAAGTCTCACACTCCCTTTTCAATATCAGCAGTTCCTTATTGCACTTGTCCAGATTTCCGGCGATCCGCTCATCATACGCCTTGACGGTGCGCTTCAACGCCAGAAAATCTTCCTTGCACAGAGTCGCGCTGTACATGCTGCGCCCCCGTTCCACCAGATTGTGCGCCTCGTCGATCAGGAAAATATACTCTCCCCGCGTCCCTTCCGCAAAAAACCTGCGCAGATATACATGCGGATCAAACACATAGTTATAATCACAGATCACCGCATCAGAAAACAGACTCATATCCAGACACATCTCGAAGGGACACACCTTGTGCTTCTTCGCAAAGGCTTCGATCTTGTCCCTGTTGTAGACGTCCTCGTGTATGAGAAGATCGTACATCGCCCCGTTGATCCTGTCATAATGCCCCTTCGCGTAAGGGCAGTATTCCGGATTACATTCCGTCTCTTCCATAAAGCAGATCTTGTCCTTCGCCGTCAGCACCACGCTCTTGCAGCGCAGCCCGTGTTCCCGCAGCAGGGCAAACGTATTGTCCGCCACCGTCCTGGTGATGGTCTTGGCCGTCAGATAGAAGATCTTCTCACACATTCCCTCGCCCATGGCCTTTATTGCCGGAAAAACCGTGGAAATCGTCTTCCCTACGCCGGTGGGAGCCTCGATAAAAAGTTTCCGCTTATGATAGATCGTCTGGTAGACATAGGTTGCCAGTTCCTTCTGCCCCTCTCTGTACGCATAAGGAAACTGCAGCGCCTTGATGGACGCCTGTCTGACCTTCTGCCACTGAAAGCTGTAATCCGCCCACTTCCGATACTGCTCCATCACTCCCAAAAACCACTCCTGCAGCTCTGCAAAAGTATAGTCGAAATGAAAATACCGGATTTCTTCCGTCTCCATATGACAGTATGTCATCCGCACCCGGATCTCCGGCAGGTTCTTCTGTTCGGCATATATGTATGCGTAACAACGGGCCTGCGCAAGATGCACCGGCACCGGCCCTTTCATCTTCTTCAGATCCTGAAACGTGCCTTTGATCTCATCTATGGTTACCGTCATCTTCTGTGTCTGCTGGATGGTGTCCGCCTGTATTTCCTGCCCCGATCGGGCTTCCTGCACAGTCTGCGCCGCCTGCCCCGGCTGCCCCGGCTGTGTCTCTGTCTGCAGATACCTGGCGGCTTCTGCAAACAGAAGCGGCAGTTCCCCCGTCAGGGCAGGCTCCGCTTTCACCTCAGTAAATTCCGTAATGATACCATCCGCACGGCCCTCCACAAGGATCTCGTACTCTCCTGCATTGTACGCATAGCGCAGCGCGACTTCCGCCTGATATTCCGGTCCCATCCGCCGCTGGATCATACGATGGATCCGGCTGCCCTCCTGCATGGCATGATCCGGGGCCGACGCCCGTCGATTATCAATATTGCCGGAACGCAGTATGAACTCCACCAGGCTCCTGACCGAAATTCGTATCTCCATAATAACTCCCATGCCAGATATCCGGTACAACAAATATTAGCGATTCGTTGTACCGGCATTCCTGACTCCAAAACCACAAAGCAGGCAAATCCCATTTACAAAATTCGCTCACTTTACTGCACAAACTCAAAATCCGGAGCGTTTTTTTCGAAACAAAAGAAAACTCCCTATATAAGATATTACGCTATCTTATATAGAGAGTCAATCTGGTCCACTCAATCCTCTATGTTCAGCACACTACTGCAAATTTTTTCAGATACTGTTCGAAGTCCGCATCATATCCATTGACAGATACCGTCAGAACCTGATTGAAATTGAGTCCCAACACGCCAAGAATCGACTTTGCATCTACGATAAATCTATTGTAGGAGATGTCTACGTCAAAGATGCATTTTGTAGCCGCAGAAACAAAGTCCTTCACTTCTTCGGGTCTTAACTTAATTCTGTGTTGCATAATATTCACCTTTCCTTTCCTATTACGTATGCCTGATGCATAGAAAAAATGTTAACTTTCTCCTTGTTTGAGATGATTATACACTTTTTCCAATGTTTGTAAAGAGGTTGTTTCTTCCCCTCTGAAACGCGGTACAAGAGACATTTTCAAAAATTTTAATATCCTTACAAATTTGTTTTTCTCCGGAAAATCATTTTTGTATATTCTGTCTATTACGTTCAAATCCGACGATTTTTGACGACTGCAAATTATTCACTTTTGAAGAAATTCCACCATATAATCTTGGAAGCGGAGCGGCAGCATCTGCTGCTGCAGACGGCGGTTATGCCGTTCTCTGATTGCGATGGTCTTATGAAAGATGGTAAACAGCTCCTGATATTCCATCTCCTGATCGGAGTACTGAATGGCCTCCTGTAAGCCTGCCGTCCCCTGCTCCACACCGGACACCAGATACCATTCCCCGCGTGCCGGATGCACACCGAACAAGCCTCTGTTCTCATCATGAATCATGAAATCCTCCGATGACAATCGGTCTGCAAAATGCGGCATCACAAAAGGCATCACATTATTCTCCGGACCGATCCTGGAATACAGAACGCCCTGCTTCAGCTCCTGAAATCTGATAAATTCCAGTTCGTGATGCACCTCATTGGCCGTGCGTCTGGCAAGCGCAAAGGCTCTGGCCACATAAGGATTGCGCAGATTGTCCATGGTCCGTTCGCCGTGCCCTCCGGTAATACCGTCCACCACGGTATGATAGACCGCATCCCCCTTATCTGCCTCGTCGGAAGCCGCCGCACGGCAGATAGATCCATAGACGTGTTCTCCGAGTCTCTCTTTCAGGGTCCGTACCACCTTCTCAGTCTTGCCAAAATCCGGCTGACTATGCAGATAGGTTGCAAACAATCTGTAATTGTCCGTCTCCCCCACCTGTACATGCAGATGGTCATGCCCTTCCCGCAGGGCATACGCGTCATAGACTGCCGTAAAGATTCCCTCCAGAGAATCCTCACAGATGATATATTTCTCTTCCATAATATTCTACCGTTCTTCCTCTGTGATGACCGCGCATCTGGTTTCCCCTTCCACCATACTGTCACAGGCCGTTAACCAGACCCTTCTACACCACATTCAATCCTTCCAGCATCTGTCCTTCGTCAAACAGCGACGTCTGCCGATAAGGCGTTCCATCCAGCAGGAAAGGAAGCTTCTCGCCTTTCCCCATCTGATTTTGATACGTCAGGTTCTGCACGATATAAGTCTCATCCAGTTTCGTGGGATACATCATCCTGCCGCTGCATGTGATAAAATATAAGGCCCGTTTCAATACTACGCCCATCTTCTTGAGGTCGTCAAACGTCAGACTGCCAAACCGTCTGGCGGTAATGATCCGTCTGGCGCTCTTGACGCCGATCCCCGGGACCCGCAGCAGCAGACGGTAATCGGCACGGTTGATCTCCACCGGAAATACCTCCAGATGGCGCACGGCCCAGTCCGCCTTCGGATCGATCGCCATATTAAAATTAGGCCGCTCCTTTGTCAGCAGTTCATCCACCTTGAAACCATAAAACCGCAGAAGCCAATCCGCCTGATAAAGCCTGTGCTCCCGCAGGAGCGGCGGTCCCGCCGTGATCGCAGGCAGCTGCTTATCCTCATTCACATTCACGAATGCCGAATAGTACACCCTTTTCAGAGAAAACTTCTCATACAGGCTTTCCGCCACCGACATGACCTGATAGTCACTCTCCGGCAGCGCTCCTACCACCATCTGCGTGGACTGTCCGGCCTCGCAGAACCGCGGTGCATGTTTGTATAAGGTAAGTTCATTCTTATTCTCCGCAATACCGTTCTGAATCTGACGCATCGGCTTTAAGATCGTCTTCCGGTGCTTATTCGGCGCCATTTCATGAAGCCCTTCCGCCGTCGCCATCTCCAGATTCACACTCATGCGGTCCGCCAGATAACCGGCTCTCTGTATCAACAGAGGATCCGCTCCCGGTATGGCTTTCACATGGATATACCCCTGAAACCGATGCAGCGTCCGCAGCCTGTGCACCGTCTCGCAGATCAGCTCCATCGTATAATTGGGGCTGTACAGTATCCCGGAACTCAAGAACAAACCTTCTATATAGTTACGCCTGTAAAATTCCATCGTCAGATTACACACCTCGTCCGGCGTAAAGGAGGCACGCGGCACGTCGTTAGACCTTCTGTTGATACAGTACCGGCAGTCATAGATGCACTCGTTGGTAAACAGTATCTTCAATAAGGAAATGCACCGCCCGTCCGCCCCGAAGCTGTGACATAAGCCTGCTGACACCGTATTCCCGATCCCCGTGCCGTCATTCTTCCGCGAAGAACCGCTGGAGCTGCAGGACACATCATATTTCGCTGCATCCGCCAGTATCTTTAATTTGTCCATCAGCGACATCTGCGGCGCTATCTTGACTTCCATAACAGATCCTACCTGCCTTCTTCATCATTCTATTGTCAGATCAATCCCCATAAATGACCCAATAAGAACATACGTTCTTTTCTGTGAATCTATCCTATCACAAACCGGAACAGATTGCAATAGTTTTCTCGAACATTTGTTTGTTATTCTGCAATATATTTTTCCCATACTTGTGGCAGTTTTAATTTTATAAAATATCCTGTTTTCATTTTGCCCTGCTTTACATAGTCCTTAAATAAATCATACGCATTTTCTACCCTGACACAGTCCGTTACCTTAACAGGCTCTGTCGCCAGTCTCGCGCACGGAATATTTTTAAATGGAATAACTTGATTCTCTTCTGCAAGAACTTCATAGATATATCCGCTGACACCCTCTGATACTTCTTTCAGCGCATTCGGATACAGTTCGTGGTATACCGGTATATTACTGCCACTTTCAAAACCATAAGGAAACCAATAACAGGGCCTTTCTACAGCATTACATAAATAGAACGCAGCAACCACATCCATTGTGGACATATATACATATGGCCGGTCATGATCCGCTTGATTTGGTTTTAATACTTTTATATTTCCGGTGTTGCTTCCATGGTATAGTATCATAGTGCTTTCTCCTTAATTTTCAGCAGTTTTTCCTGTATTATATATGAAACTTCAAAGAAAATATTGAATTGCCTTCTTTTCGTCCATCATACCGTATATTATATAAATAAAGAAGAAAGACAGCAATGGCTGAAAAGGGCGCAGACAGATAAGAAAGCTGACTTTGTTGCAATCTTATCCGAATAATTACTTGATTTCTTCCCGCAAAAGCAGTTAAATAGTAAATGGTGAGAATGCAAATAGCAACAAAAAAACAGCAAAGTGAGGTTTTTCATGGATAATTTAATGATTCCCAAAGATTACAAGTCTGCACTGAATCTGCACGATACGCAGATCGGCATCAAGACTGTGAAAGATTTTTTTCAGGTACTGCTGGCGGAAGAGCTGCATCTGCTGCGCGTGTCCGCACCGCTGTTCGTCGATCCGGCCTCCGGCCTCAACGATAACCTGAACGGTGTGGAGCGCCCGGTCGCCTTCGGCATCAAGGAGCAGGACGACGCCCAGGCGGAGATCGTACACTCTCTGGCCAAATGGAAGCGTATGGCTCTCCAGAAATATGGTTTTTCCCATGGGGAGGGCCTTTACACCGATATGAGCGCCATCCGCCGGGATGAGACCACCGACAATATTCACTCCATCTACGTTGACCAGTGGGACTGGGAGAAGATCATCTCCCGTGAAGAGCGCACGATCGACTACCTGCAGCAGACGGTCAGATCCGTTTACAAGGTACTGCGCAAGACCGAGAAATATATGGCGATCCGCTACGATTATATCAGCGAGATCCTGCCCCACGATATCTTCTTCATCACCACACAGGAACTGGAGAATATGTTCCCTGACTATACGCCCAAGGAACGCGAGTATTACATAACGAAAGCCAAGGGAGCCGTCTGCCTCATGCAGATCGGAGACCTGCTGGAATCCGGTGAGAAGCACGACGGCCGCGCTCCGGACTATGACGACTGGGCGTTGAACGCCGACATTCTTGTCTATTATCCGGTGCTCGATATCGCTCTGGAGCTGTCCTCCATGGGTATCCGTGTGGATAAGAAGGCCCTGCTTGACCAGTTAGACAAAGCAGGCTGCCCGGAAAGAGCAAAGCTGCCTTTCCAGAAAGCAATTCTGGAAGAAGAACTTCCCTTTACCATCGGCGGCGGCATCGGACAGTCCCGTATCTGTATGTTCTTCCTGCGCAAAGCGCATATCGGGGAGGTACAGTCTTCCCTGTGGCCGGAAGAAATCACGAAAGAAGCGCTGGCACAGGGGATTCAGCTCCTGTAAGTAGGAAAGAAGGCGGCCTTTGATCATGCAAAGTGCCGCCTTTTTTGTTCCTCTCCTCTGTCTATCTGTCCATCTTCCGCACCGCCGAAGGCGCCGTCCCGAACTTCTTCTTAAACAGCTTGCTGAAATGATAGGCATCATCATACCCGACCCGCGCCGCCACCTCCTGAATGCTTAAGCCCGGCTCCGCCAGAAGCAGTTCCCTGGCTTTCTCCATGCGGATGTCGATCAGGGAATGAATGGGTGTCTCCCCGGTCTCCGCCTTGAAGATCTTCGATATATAAAAGGGACTCAAATACATGTTGCCCGCGATCTGCCCCAGAGAGATCTTCTGCGTGTAATGCTCCTCGAAATAATCCATGATCTTCTCCACCAGATATTTCCGGTTCACCGACTCGAAGGCATACTGCTCCACAGGCCGTTCCTTCCGGGGCTGCTCCTGTCCTCTGATAAAGAGCAGCAGCATCTGCAGCGCGTAGGTCTTCATCATGAAGTAACCGCCAAGCCGCTCCGTCTCCTTCTCCGCTTCCATGGAAATACACAGTCTGCTCAGCTTCATCTTCAACTCTCCCGACGTGTGCAGGATCGGCTCATCCTCCGGCGCCGGAAGGCAGTTCTTCTCGTAGCCTCTTAAATGGATATCCGTCATGCCCACGTAGAATTCCACCGCCGGACCGCCGCTCGCACTGACCAGCGCCTGATGATGCTGCCCGGCGTTGATCAGGATCAGATCCCCCTCACTGACCTCGTAGACCCGGTCCTCGATCCGATGACGGCCCTGTCCTGACATCACATAACAGAATTCCACATACTCATGCTTATGATAGTTCTTTTCATCCTCCCTGCGGATCCCTTTCCATGTAAAAAGAAAGGCAGGGTTAAAATCTTCCTGCAGCAAAGTTTCCTGTTCTCTCATCGTGTTCTCCATTCCACCCGTCACAATCCAGGGACCGGTAAGTTAAGTTCCTGCCATGACTTTGGGCCAATCCGCTTCCACCGTATAGCATTGGCATTTTGTCCGAAAAACTGCAGACAATTTTGTACAACCTGCACATCCCCGCAACATAACAACATCCGACAGGCAGCCCGCAAGATAGTACATTTCCTTTTTACCTCAAAATTATAAAATTAACAAGGGTTTTCTTAAATTAAAAAATTTATTTCAATCTGTTTCAAGGGAGGATATCATATGACACCCATAAAATGGTTCTGGGGATTTCTGAAAAAATACTGTGTATTGCTGTGCATAGGGCTTGTGATGACCACCGCGATCTCCGTTCTGTCCATTGTAAATCCGTATATCTCCGGGCGTATCGTGGACGACGTGATCCGGGGCGGGGCACTGGACCAGCTGCCGCGATTGATCCTGATCCTGCTTTCGGTGACATTGGTGCGGGGCGCCCTGCGTTTCGCCCATCAGGTGATCTTCGAGAGCTGTTCTCAGGGCGTTCTCTACGATATGCGCGATAAGTTTTTCCGTCGCCTGCTGCTGGAGGATCTGAACTTTTTTAACCACAAAAAGACTGGTGACCTGATGAGTCGGCAGACCGGTGACATGGATGCCATCCGGCATTTTACCGCCTATATCATCTACGCCGTTTACGAAAATCTGCTGATGTTTGTGTTTGCCCTGCTGATGATCTTTACGGTCAATGTGAAACTGGCGCTGTGTATGCTTTTCGTCCTGCCTTTCACCGCTCTCGCCACCGTGCGGCAGTCGAAGGAGGTGCGGCCCACCTTTGCCCGCATCCGCAACCGCTTCTCTTCCTTGAATTCTTTTGTCCAGGAAAATGTCAGCGGCAACCGGGTAGTCAAGGCCTTCGCCAAGGAGGACTTTGAAATCGAAAAATTTAATAAAGAAAACGACGCCTATCTGGAGGCGCAGCTTGCCTCTTCCCGGGTCTGGATGAAGTACCTGCCCGTGTTCGAAGTGCTCTCCTATCTGCTCAACGTGGTGCTGATGTTCTACGGCGGCTACATGGTCATTCAGGAGGAGATCACCATCGGCAATCTGGTCACGGTGAACGGCTATCTGTGGATGTTAAACATGCCGCTGAGAATGGCCGGCTGGTGGGTCAACGACATTCACCGCTTCCTCACCTCCGTAGAAAAGATCTACGACACTTACGTGGAAGAACCCAGGATCAAAATGCCGACTGAACCGGTCAAAAGCCGGCAGTACCGGGGAGACGTGGAGTTTCGGAACGTTTCCTATACGGCGGACGGTGAGACCATCGTCAGCGATATCAGTTTTGCCGCCTCCAAGGGACAGACCATCGGCATTCTGGGTTCCACCGGAGCAGGCAAATCCACCATCATGAATCTGCTCTGCCGCTTTGTGGACGCGGACAGCGGTCAGGTTCTGGTGGACGGCGTCAACGTAAAAGATCTGGATCTCTACGAGCTGCGGGACAACATCGGCATGGCCATGCAGGATATCTTCCTGTTCTCCGACACCATCGAGGGAAATATCGCTTACGGCCGTCCCCACTGCTCCTTTGAGGATATCCATGACGCTGCCGTCATGGCGGACGCCAACCACTTTATCAAGGGAATGCCGGACGGTTATGACACCGTCGTGGGCGAGCGGGGCGTCGGCCTTTCCGGCGGTCAGAAGCAGCGTATCTCCCTGGCCCGGGCGCTGCTCAAGAAGCCTTCTATCCTGATCCTGGACGACACCACATCCGCCGTGGACATGGAGACAGAAAGCTACATACAGAACCAGCTGAAAAAATTAAACGGTCAGTGCACCGTCTTCGTGATCGCCTACCGGATCTCTTCCATCAAGGACGCGGATCTGATCCTTGTCATGGACAACGGCCGCATCATCGAACGGGGCACCCACAAAGAACTGCTGGCACAAAACGGATATTATGCCAGCGCCTTCCACCATCAGTACGGAGAGATTCCCTCCGCGGAAGAAATGCGCCGCGCCGGATTCGCAGTCTCTTAACATCATAGAAAGGAATGAAACATCCATGGCACGTAACAAATACGACGTAGACGAGATTTTAGAAGAGAGCTTCGACTTTGACCAGTTCAAACGGTTGATGGCCTACTTAAAGCCGTACCGGAAACGCTTCTTCTCCGTGGCGGTGATGATGCTGACCGCTTCCGCCTTTACCATGCTGATTCCGCAGTTTTTCCTGCGCATCATGGACGTGTGCATCCCTGCGAAGGATATGCGCGGCGTGGCTTTTTACAGCGGGCTGACACTGCTTGCCGCCCTGTATTCCGCCATCAGCCTGCGCTATAAGATCAAGCATACCAATATCATCGGCCAGCAGATCATCCATGACCTGCGGAGCGATATTTTTGAACATCTGCAGGATCTTCCTTTTTCCTATTACGACAACCGGCCCCACGGCAAGATACAGGTCCGAGTAGTCAACTACGTGAACAGCTTAAGTGATCTGCTCTCCAACGGTATCGTCAATACCATCACCGATCTGTGTAACCTGTTCTTTATCGTGACCTTTATGTTCCTGACCAACGTGCGGCTGACACTGCTGTGCCTCTGCGGCCTGCCGATCCTCGCCGCCGTAGTGATTTTCATCAAAAAGAGACAGCACAGGGCCTGGCAGATCCAGAGCAACAAGCAGTCCAACCTGAACGCCTACATCGCGGAAAGCATCAACGGCATCCGGGTAACCCAGTCCTTCGTGCGCGAGGAAATGAACAGCAATATTTTCAATGACCTGAGCAGCAGCTACCGTAAATCCTGGATGCATGCCGTGCTGTACAACTTCACTATGGGGCCCAGCGTGGATCTCATCTCCATGGCCACCACTTCGGCCATCTACGTGCTCGGTATCCACTGGATGTTTGACAGCGCCTCTCCCATCACCATCGGTGTGCTGATCGCCTTCACCTCCTACGTAAGCAGGTTCTGGGCGCCGATCAACACGCTGGCCGCTTTCTATAATTCGCTGCTCACCGCCATCTCCTACCTGGAGCGTATCTTCGAGACCATCGACGAACCGGTCTCCGTACAGGATGCCCCGGACGCCGTCGAGATGCCGCCCATTCATGGCGATGTGTCTTTCGAGCAGGTATCTTTCAGTTACGAGCCGGGCGTCAGAATCCTGGACAACGTGAATTTCAAGGCCAAAGCCGGTGACAGCTTCGCCATCGTAGGCCCTACCGGAGCGGGAAAGACCACACTGGTCAATCTGTTGAGCCGTTTCTACAATCTGGATACGGGACGCATCCTGATCGACGGCACCGATATCTCGAACGTGACGATCCACTCCCTGCGGGCACAGATGGGCGTGATGATGCAGGACAGCTTTATTTTCGCCGGAACGATCATGGACAATATCCGTTACGGCAATCATACCGCCACCGACGAGGATGTCATCCGCGCCGCGAAGACAGTCTGCGCCCATGACTTTATCATGGAACTGGAAAACGGCTACCAGACCGAGGTGAACGAACGCGGCAGCCGCCTCTCCGCAGGCCAGCGCCAGCTGATCTCTTTCGCCCGCGCCCTGCTGGCCGATCCGAAGATCCTCATACTGGATGAGGCTACCTCCAGCATCGACACGGAGACGGAGATCGCACTGCAGAAAGGCTTAAGTGAGCTTCTGAAAGGACGTACTTCCTTCATCATCGCCCATAGGCTCTCCACCATCCGCAATGCCGACTGCATCATGTATGTGGATCGGGGGAATATTCTGGAGAAGGGCACCCATGAAGAACTCATGGCCCTTGGCGGGGAATATTACAGATTGTATATGTCGCAGTATTTGAATTGCGCGTAAAATTTATCGTCTTGCTGCGTTGCAGAGCAGCGGGGTATATGCCCCTGGCGGCATGCGCCAAATGCTCGTGCAGGCATGGCACCTGGCGCATTGCCCGCGGGAGTCAATCTCACAAACGGGCGTTGCCTGTTTTCTCATAGGCGATCCGCGGCGTCCCGTCGTTCACATGGATGATGCCGCATCTCCGAAAGCCGCACTGTGTGATCACATGCTGCATGATATGATTATCTTCATGCGTATCGATCCGCAGATGCGGCGTTTTTTTCTCACAATAAGATACCACTTTCCGCAGCAGGCCATGCACCGACCCGTCTCCTGCTATCCGGTGAATCGTCCCATATGCACTGTCCGAAAACCATTCTCCCTGCTCGATCACGCCGTAAGTCTCATCCGGCCCGATGGCAAAGAAGAAAACGCCGCAGACCCGTCCTGTCTCTTCTTCCGTCACCACGTACAGATTATGCTTCGCAATGTCATCCTGCAGCAGGGATGCGGGCGGGAATCCGCCCGCCCACTGATGAGGATTGCCATTCTTCTCCATAAAGTCTCTTGCGTACGCATAGATTTCCAGTATAACCGGTAAATCTGCTTCTTCTGCCTGTCGAATCATATCGGTTCTCCCTTTCCCATTCTCTTATCCGGCACGACGCTGCCACTTCCAGACATATACGCCCTGCGCAGTGCTATACCCACTATGTCACTACAAACAACACGGTATAAAAACTCATTGACCTGAAAAGTCAGTCTCTACACAAACACATACTTCCGCAGGCGGTCCATCGCCTCTTCCAGCAGCGTCTTCGGCAACGCCAGATTCATGCGGATACCGCAGGGACTGTGGAATGCCCGTCCGTCCTGCCAGATCACGCCTGCTTCCACGCCTGCTCTCTGCACGTCATCAATCGTCTTTCCATGCTGACTGCACCAGTCACTGCAATCTAAGAGCAGCATATAGGTCCCCTGCGGCCTGGCCACCGAGACACCGGGGAAATGCTCCGCTATGTAATCGCAGGCGTAAGTCACATTGCTGCTCAGCACCTGACAAAGCTCGTCCGCCCACTCGGCCCCTTCGTCGCTGTAAGCTCCCAGCAGCGCATACATGGACAGAACATTCATGGAATTATAGTGGCAGAGGGAAGATTCCTTTAAAACCCTGTCCCTGATCCACGGGTTGTAGATGATATGATAGCTGCCGATCAAACCTGCCAGATTAAAGGTCTTGGACGGTGCATACAGCGCAGCCGTGCGCATTCTGGCGTCTTCCGATATTGACTGTGTCGGTATATGGGTATTGCCGTCCAGGATGATATCAGACCAGATCTCATCCGAAACGACCTTTACATCATACTTCTTAAACAGCGCCATGGCTTCTTCCAGTTCCCACCGTTCCCAGACCCTGCCGCAGGGATTGTGCGGGGAGCAGAACACCGCCGCATGGATCGACTGCTCTTTCAGCTTCTTCTCCATATCCGCAAAGTCCATCCGCCATACGCCCTGTGCATCCCTTTGCAAAGGACTTAACACCATATCATAGCCGTTGTTCCCAAGGCTGCCCGTAAATCCCACATACGTCGGGGAATGCAGCAGCACCTTATCACCCCTGGAACAGAACACGTTGAGCGCGCTGACCACACCGCCCAATACGCCGTTTTCATACCCGATGCACTCCTTCGTCAGCTCCTGCACACCGTGCCGCTCCTGCTGCCAGCGGATGATTGCATCATAATACTCCTGCCGCGGTTCAAAATAGCCGTATAAGGGATGCTCCAGACGCTCCGCAACCTTCTGCGGGATCGACGGAGCCGTGGCGAAGTTCATGTCCGCCACCCACATGGGAATCCGGCTGAATCCCTCCTTCACCTGCACATCCGCCGCATAGGGGATCTTCTCCGCCGCGATCGCATCTTTGCCGTTTCGTTCGATAATATCTGTAAAATTGTACTTCATATCTGTAACTCATCCTTTCTTAAGTCTTAACCCGCAAGCACCTTACAGCGTTTCCTGTAACACGCAATGCCATAGCGGTAGATTGTTTTCATACCGTCATGCCCTTATCACTTCTGCCGTCATTCACGAAAACCGGTACATCGCCTCCGTCTCCGCATTCCGGCACTCATGCTTCTCATAATACCCGATCAGCGTCCCGGCCTCGTCCCGCAGCGCGATCATGTACACATCCCTGTTTTCCTTCTCATTGTGAAACGTATAGATCCTGTTGTGCGCCGTACTCTCCGCAAACCAGTCCACCACCTGCCGGATCAGTTCCTCCGACTGCCTGTTGTGGCAGGCAAAAATACTCTGCCCCACAATCCCAGCGCCGCCCCGCTTTCCATACCGCTCCACTGCCGCCGGATTCATGTAGATGATCTCATGCTCCAGATTACAGATCACCACGGAACATTGATCCTGATCGATGATGCTCTTAAAATAATTTGATAAATCCATCCTTATGACCACGCCTCCTCTCTGTCATAACGGGTTTCCCCTGTTCTGCCCACAAACAGGTCTCCTTTCCGGCAGCTGCGCCTTAATATATCTGACGCCCCTTTTCATCCGGTATCCCGCATTTCCTGTAAAAACAGGTATTCACCTGATCCCGCCACTCTCTGGCATTTTCCAGCTGGCGGGCAAAACGCTCCGACACATTCTCAAAAGTACGCTCCGCCACCTTACCGGCCAGCTTTTTCCAACAGGCGATCATCTCCTCCACTTCCTCCACACCTTCAAAATGGCTGTCGTATATGTGCTGGATGATCGTCTTCCCCGACCGAAGCCGGTACTGATACGGCAGATGATGAAAGAACAAAAGCAGCTCTTCCGGGCAGGTTTCCGCACAGTCATACAAGGAGGCGTTGGGATTCGCATACTGCTGCGCATACCCCGTTCCCTGCTTCGTCCGGTCCACCCCGATTCCCTGCCAGTCCGCCCGGTGGTAGGTGCCCCATCTGGAATACTCATAACCGTCCACACTTGGCCCGTAATGCAGCATGGGCGTTACCATCCAGCCGATTCCCAGCGGACTGGTATATTTCTCATAGGTTTCTCTGGATGTCAGAAGGATCCTTCTGACGGTATCCACCACCTCCCGGTCATTGGAAAGCGCCAGCCTGATCCATTCCTCCGCGATTTCCGCCGCCGTCAGCCCGGTATCATAGGCCAGCCGTCCAAAGCCGTAGAAGTTCGCCCCCGCCAGGTCATTTCCCGTCCAGTTCTCGTCGTTGCCGGTATTGCATACCGCACAGAGGCCCGCGTTCCGGTTGTGCATCGTCCGCCCGCTGACCACATCCGCCACCGTGCATTTCTTCTCACAGCAGGCTGCAGACCCCGTGCACGCGTTCCGTGACGGACACCCGGCACAGGTATTGAAATCCAGCACCTCCTTAAACATGGGAAGCAGATAACACACATCGATCTGTTGCCCGGTATATTCCTGCGCAATCTGCACCTCCAGCATCTGGTTCGTCTTCTGAAGCGCCCCGAACAGCGGCGACACCGGTTCTCTGATCTGAAAATCCATGGGACCATTCTTGATCTGCAGGATCACATTGTCGCGATAATCTCCGTCCGTGCCGATGAAATTATCATAGGCCGCGCGGGCGCGGTCCGTCTTCGTATCCCGCCAGTCCTGCGTACAATTATAGACGAAACAACGCCAGAGAATGATGCCGCCATAGGGCCTGACCAGATCCGCCAGCATATTCGCCCCATCCGCCTGCGTCCTGCCATAAGTAAAAGGTCCCGGCCGTCCTTCCGAGTCCGCCTTCACCAGAAAACCGCCAAGCTCCGGAACCGCCTCGTAGACCTGTGCAATCTTCTGCCGCCACCAGTCTGTCACCTTCCCGTCAAAAGGATCCGCACTGTCCGGACCGCCCAGCTCTATGGAAGCCGCAAAATTCAGGCTTAAGAACAACCGTATCCCGTACCCTGCAAAAAGCTCCGCCATCTTCCCAAGCTGCCCCAGATACCGCTCCGTAATCAGCCATGTGGCAGCCTCCTTCACATTCACATTGTTGATGACCACCCCGTTAATCCCTACGCTGGCTGCCAGACGGCAGTAATCCCTTGTGCGTTCGTTCACAAGGATCTTATTGTCCTGAAAGAAAAAAGAATTCCCGGAATACCCTCTCTCAATGCTGCCGTCCAGATTATCCCAATGATCGTACATCCTGAGCGGGTTATCCGGCCTGCAGGCAACAGCGATTCCGGCAAGCGCTTCTTCCATGGCAATCAGCCGTAAAATATGAAAGATACCGTACAGTACCCCCGCCTCGTCAGAAGCATACAGGTTCACAACCCCGCCTGTCTCCTGCATATGATACCCTTCTGACGGAATTTCCTGCCTGCGCTCCACCGACACCCCTTTTCCCGGTTCCCCGGAACACACCAACACTGTGGAGATGCCCAGCATCCCCTTTATTCCCCTGCAAAACTCTGAAACGGCATTTTGTACGATCGGATGTTCCCGGTCGAATCCCGTTAGTTTCATGCTTCCTGCCAGCTGTGCGTTCCCGGCCTCTTTTACGGGCCTGTAAGCAAGCCAGCCCTGTGTCCATTTTTCCATACCAGCCTCCGTGTCTTCTGCTTTCCCCGGTTTGACGGAATCTGTTCTGATTCGCTGTTTCACGTTTTTTTCTCATAAAATATGATGATTGTTATGTCGTTTACTATAGCACAAGACAGCCGTGAAAACAACTTCAAAAGGGCATCCTGCAAAATCAAAAGTGGAGCCGCTCCGCCGGCAGAAGGACAAGCAAGGTCTGTCAGAAGAGCAATGAAACACAAGAGCAATAAAACACATGTATTTGCATAAAAAAATACATTCCTAATTCCGGGATTCTATTATAGCATGAAGCCAGAAGAGGCTTTATACGATCATGTGTCTCCGGGAAAGGTAAGGAATGATTTCCAAGGTATTCTTATGGAAAGACTGATGCTTGATATGCACTGGTGTTTAGGACGTTTTCGAAGAATCTTCTTTATGGCGCTGCCGGAAAGCGAGGCGGATTATGAAAAAAGCCGCAGACGTTATATCGTCGGCGACGCCGCTTCGCAGACCATCGTTCAGCTGGCGGGCGGCGCCTTCCTCGTCTCTCTCATGCTCTCCGTGGGCTTTTCCGATGCGCAGGCGGGCGTGCTGACTTCCGTTGCCAGTCTGGCCGCCCTGTTTCAGCTCTTTACCATGCAGATGGTCAATCATCTGAAAAAGAGGAAGCTGTTTGTCTGCCTGATGACGATGCAGAAACTTTATCTGGCATTTATTTTCTTTATCCCGCTGCTGCCGATTCAAGACGGTTCCCGACAGCTGCTGGTGATCACAGGGTATTTTATTGCCCAGATATGCGCGCAGATCGGAACCCCCGCCACCCAGGACTGGATCGCATCCCTGGTGCCTGCACGGCTGCGGGGAAACTATTTTTCCAGAAAAGATGCGGTCTGTGTTTTCGTCACGGTCACGATGATGCTGGTGTCCGGCATTGCCATGGACGCCGCCACCGGAGAACGTCAGAATATGGGGTTCACTTTAAACGGCAGTATGATTCTGCTTCTGGTGCTCTTAAATGCCTGGGCGTTCAGCTGTATGAAAGAACCCCGTCTGGGCGAGATGAATGCCGACGGCAAAGAGATACACGGAAAGCTGCGCTATAAATACTCGAAAAAGAACGTTGTGCATCATGGGAACCTTTTCGCAGAAATGCGAGACGCTTTTGGAAGCGCCGATTTCAGGATGGCCTTTACGCTCACGCTGCTCTGGCAGACCTCCTTTTACTGCGCTACTCCCTTTAACAGCAGCTATCAGCTGGAAGAACTGGGGATGCCCTTTACCTTTATCATGGTCGTCGGTTTCCTGTGCAATATGCTGCGCATCGCCATCACACCGCTGATGGGCAAACTGGGTGATAAACACGGTATGGCCTTCCTCTACAAATATTCCCTGCTGGGGATTCTGCTGTATTTTATCTTTTTTGCCCTGGCAGTTCCCTCCAATGCCTACCCGATGGTGATCCTGGGAACCGTCTCTTCCGCGCTGGGATGGAGTTTTGCCGGGATCGGCCTGTTCGGCGTGCAGTTGGAACTTCTGGACGAGGGCAAAAGGGATATCCAGCTTTCCATCCTGCTGGCACTCTCCGGTGTGTACGGATTTCTGGTCTCCTTTGTGTCCGGATGCCTGCTTGATTTTCTGCAGAAGGTACTGGTTGCCCTGCCCGGGCGGCAGCTTTACGCCCAGCAGTTCACCAATGCCCTCGGCGCAGGGTTCCTCCTGCTCACCATTCTCTATCTGAAATGCCGGGTACAGAAAAGGGAACGGCAGCTGGAGTCGTAAAAAGGCGAAATGGCACCCGCCTCTTATCACGCCTGCTCCGCCTGCGCCTTTTCGTTCATCTCACGCAGCTCCTTGACTACCATCACCACAATGACCTGCGTGAGCAAAAACGTAAAGCCGTCCGCCACAGGCTGCGCCAGCTGAAGTCCCGTCACCCCAAAGAGCCTGGGCAAAACCAGGATCGCCGGGATGAAAAACAGTCCCTGCTTGCTGACCGCGGTAAGCGTCGCCCGGAAGCTGTAACCGATCGACTGGGTGAGCATGTTTCCGATGATCACATATGACTGAAAAGGGAGCAGACAGCACTGCATTTTCAACGCCAGCGCGCCGATGCGGATCACTTCCGCATCCTCTTTTCTGAACATGCGCATGATCGGCGTGGAAACGGCAAACATGACGACGCCCATCACCAACAGAAAGGCAAGCGCCACACGGCGGCAGAAAAAGTAAGACTCCAGCACCCTGTCATATCGCTTCGCCCCGAAATTGAATCCGCATACCGGCTGGAAGCCCTGGCCAAAACCAATCAGCGCCGAATTGATAAACATCATGATCCTCGTCACAATAGACATGGCCGCCACCGCCGCGTCTCCGAACCCGGATGCCGCCACATTCAGCAGAACAGAAGCCACGCTTGCCAGCCCCTGCCGTCCGAGCGTCGGCAGCCCGGCGGAAAGGATCTCTCCGTATACCCATCCCTGAAAAGTAAAATATTTCGGCAGCGGCTTCAATACATTGCCCGCGCGGATCACCAGCACCAGTAAAATGATAAAGCTCACAAACTGACTGAAGATCGTGGCGATGGCCGCGCCTGAAATCCCCATGTCAAAACCGAAGATCAGGATCGGATCGAGAATCACATTCAGTACCCCGCCCGTGGTGATGCCGATCATGGAAAGCGCAGCATTCCCCTGGGAGCGCAGATGGTTATTGAACACAAAAGACACGGTCATGTAGGGAGCTGCGATCAGTATGTACTTTCCATAATCTTTCGCATAAGGAGCGATCGTCTCTGTCGCACCCAGGATCCGGACCAGCCTGTCAATATTGCAGATTCCCAGAACAGCCAGCAAAAGACCGAAGGTAAGGGCGGTATATACCGCCGTAGAACACGCTCTCTGCGCCTTTTCCTGTTCCTTTGCCCCCAGCATTCTGGAGATATAGTTTCCGCTTCCCATACCAAGCGTAAAGCCGATCGCCTGAATCATGGCCATCAGCGAAAAATTGACTCCCACAGCGCCGGAAGCGCTTGTGCTCAACTGGCTGACGAAAAAAGTATCCGCCATATTATAGATCGAAGTGATCAACATACTGATGATCGTCGGCACCGCCAGTCTTGAGATCAGACGACTGACCGGTGTCTCCGTCATCATCCTGTATTTCTCTTCATAACTCATTGCTTTCATCCTGTATTTCTCCGTTCTTCTTCTCTGTCAAAACTCAGCAGGGCAAAATGTCTTCCTGCTGATCTTTCTTCCATATTTTCAGGTATTCGCCTGCTGCCTGTATTATCATAAAAGAAGCTTTTTCGCTTCCTCGTAGCCGCCCACGGTCGTTCCCAGACCCTCACAGGCCTTCTCCAGCGTTACCTGAAAAAACTGCATGGCACTCTCAATATCTGCTACAAGACGCCTGGCTTCACCACACTTTATTCCCTCGTTTCTCCCTTCTCTTCTCCCTGCTTCAATCCCTTCCTGCTTTCCCTCTTCCCGGCCTTTCCGCTCATATTGATCAAACAATTCACACATGCTAATTTCATCCTCCTCTCTGATGCCCTGTTTTTGGAGCCATTCTTCTACATTCTCTGCTACTTTCTGTTTGTCCACCGGCCGATCCGGCAGAATATTTTTTTGGAAAATAAGCATACGATCATCGGGTAAACCCCGATCATGAAGATTTCAATCAGACAGGAAACTTCTTTCCCGCAAACGATAAGAACTGATTCACAGATTACATCTCTATATGCTTAATTCGATGATCACAGCATAACACAAAGCGGTACGTATTTCAATGGTATTTCGTAGAATTTTCAGAGTATCGGCGCACGGTCTTTTCCAGCAGGCACAGCAGACCGACCGTAACCACCAGCAGTAAGGCGCACCACGGCACCGTAAAGAGCTTCTCCTGCAACACTGTGTTTTGGGCTGTCAGATACACCGCGCAATTCGCCACTCCATGAAAAAGGCAGGGGATCCGGAAATCATGGGTACGTTCATACAGCCAGGTAATCAGAATCCCCATACAGCAGCCATAAATTCCCTGCACCAGATTTCCGTGATAGATACCAAACATCACACCGGAAATGACAATCGCCGCGCTCACCGGCAGCCCTCCGCTCCCGCAAAAATGCCTGCGCAGCCGGTTATAAAGCACTCCCCGAAAGACAATCTCTTCCGCCAGCGGCGATATCACCGTATACAGAAACAGTCCCACACCAAACATCACGCCGTACTGATTCTGCGCCGCTCTCTGGTAGCCGGCCGAATTCTGTACCAGTCCGGTCAATGACAATAGAATATTGAGTCCAATGGAAGAGGCGGCCGCCAAGGCCGCTGTCACTGACAGTACAGCCGCGGCGGACCGCCCATATAGTTCCTTATGCCCGCCGCTTTTTCGCATCTGCAGTTCGGCGCGAAACATTGGCAGCAGAAAAGCCGCCCCGGTTAGCATACTGATTCCATTGACTATTCCGGTCACAGTTTCTCCGTGCTCTTCCAACAGCTTTCTGACCGCTGCCGCTGTTGTCCCTGCATCATCTGCCTGCACGCCGTTTCCGGAGATTCCTGCCAGCATCTGCAGGCCGCAGGAAAGGAGAAAAAAGGCCGCCATAAATACCGCATAATATACCGCAAACGGCACCAGCACATCCCGGATTTTCCCGGGAAGATTCCCCTTTTTTTCTCCCATCCTCTAAAACCATACCTTTCCGGTCAATCAACCTGTTTCCTGTTCTACATAGCATAAGCAGGCAGCAGTCTATCCGCCCATAAAATAAATTTATACCTGGAATTCCTCGATTATGTCATTCAGGCGTTTCACTACCTCATGCAGCTCGCTCATGGACGTGTTGATCCGATCCATTTCCGAACTCTGGCTCTCCACCCGCTCATTCACTTCCTGGCTGGCCGCCGTCAGTTCCTGCGTCTCGCTTGAAATATTGGAGAATTTATCTACGATATCGTCCTTATTCCGGTTCAGATTGTCTACCGCATTCTCCAGTTCGTTGATATCATTGCCCATACCGGAGATATTTTCGCTGATCCGCCGGAATACTCCCTGCGTATCGGACATCGTACTCATACAATCTGTCGTCGTATCCTGTATCCTGCCGATCTGTGTGCTGACATTCTTGATCTCTGCCTGAATCTCCGAAATAATATGATTGATATCTCCGGTGGCCGATGCCGTCTGCGCTGCGAGTCCGCCGATCTCACCGGCTACCACTGCAAATCCTCTGCCCATCTCACCGGCTCTGGCTGCTTCGATGGCCGCATTCAAAGCAAGCAGAGACGTCTGGCTGGCAATCTCGCTGATCGTCTTGCTGATCCCGTCAATGGAAAGGGACTTCTGGGAAAGGCTGTTGGCCGTCTCATAGGTAGCATCCTGCAGTACGCGGCTCTGTTCAATCTTTCTGGAAAGCAGTTCCACGGTCTCCATCCCGTCATAACACTGGCCGACTGCCGCTGACGCAACCGAATTCATTTCCTCCATACGTCCTGCCACGCGGGACAGTTCATCCGAAAACTCGGCAAAATTCTCATTCGCCTGCTGTGTCTGCTGCGCCACGTCATCAATCGCGATCACGATCTGACTGACCGTATCTTTCACGGAATGATTATCGGATACCGAATTTTCCACCGATATGCATACCGTATCAAACTGTGCTTTCAAAGTATCGGATGACTGGATCATCTGCTGTACGATCTGATTCAGACGACCGCGCAGTTCATGGATTGCCCTGTCCATAACGCCCATCTCATCCTGCCGCACATGTCCGCCCGATGCGTTGTCCTTCATCTGCAGCTTCAGCTCCCGCAGTTCTACGATCTCCTGCTGCATCGCAATGATCGGTCTGGTGATACTGTTACTGAACACCGCCACGATCGCCGCCGCCACCACCGCTGCGATCAGCATCGTGATGACAAAGGCAAGCATCACCCTGTTAAGCGCCTCATTATATACCGCGACCGGTGTGGCAATGGTAATACTTCCCACACTGCTGGGAAATGCCGTCAGATAACGCATCACACCGTCATAGTCTTTGATCGGAAGCGACGGATCCTCCATGGAAGCAACATATGCCCCGTCCAGGACCTCCAGTACTGAGCTGATTTTTTCCTGAGACGGCATAAACGCACTGTTCTCATGCATCAGAATATTGCCGCTGTTATCTGTCATGATCACATAACTGCCGTCCGCGCTGGCCGCGATCTCATTGACCATGTCAAACATGGCCTGCAGCTTCAGGCTCATACCGATCACACCCGTAGCGCCATTTTTACAGGTAAACTTTCTGGAGACCGGCATCACCATGCCGCCGTCGTTATAGGGTTCACAGTAAACCTTTCCATCGGCAGCCAGCGCCTCCGTATACCATGGATAGCCGGTATAGTCCCAGTCTTCTCCCAGCTCAAGCCTGCCGCCATCCAGAAAAGTGCCGTCCGTAAACGCCGCGAACACATCCGTTGTTCCCTCATTCGCACGCAGCAGGCCCTCCAGATAATCCACCACTGCGTCTTCGTTGACCGAATCCAGAGATTCCATGTACACCACTGCGGAATCAACCACCGCCGTCTTCTCGGCGAGCCATGTCTGAATCGCAGATGCATAATATCTGGCCGTCGTCTTCGCCTTCACATCATTCAGCTCATCGAACCGATTACGTGTCCTGACCAGAACACATAACATTGCGATCAACATGCATCCGATGCAGATCGCAGAAAAACAAATGATCAGTTTCGCTTTGATTTTCATCGTAAAATCCCTCCGGTATGTAATTTTTCAGCCGCCTTTAAGTATACCGCCTTTTCCCTGAAAAGTCAAAGCCGGCAGAGCACGGCAGCCTGTTATTTCCTGCTGATTTTAAATTTTCAAATTACCCTTATGCCTGCGCCGGTCCGTCAGAAAGAAGCGCTTCTTCCAATTCCTCCACCGTGTCCACGATCCTGTCCGCTCCGGCCTCTGCCAGCTCTCCTTCGGCCGCATACCCGTAGGTCACGCCGATCGACGCAAGACCGAACTGCTGCGCGCCCTTAACATCAAACTTCCTGTCGCCTACCATGGCCACATCCCTTCTGTTTCCGGCTGTTCCTTTCGCCGGCGTATCCTTTCCCAGCAACTGCCGCAGCGCCTCCTCAACCACTTCCTCTTTCCGCGCCCGGCTTCCGTCCAACCCGCTCCCTACCACTACCTCAAAGTAAGGCCTCATTCCGAAATGCACCAGAATCTTCTCCACGAACACTTCCGGCTTACTCGACGCCACCGCCAGATGACACCCGGCTTCCTGCAGCCTGGCCAGCATCTCTGCGACACCCGGATATACCTCATTTTCAAACCACCCACTGGCCGCATACCGCTCCCTGTAATAAGCCACCGCCTGCAAACCTTTTTCCTCGTCAAACCCGCAAAACTCCTGAAAACTGTCTAAAAGCGGCGGCCCAATAAAAGGTTCCAGCGCGTCGGCATCCGGCGCCTCCATCCCCAGCCTGCGCAGTGCATACTGTACACAGCCTGTTATGCCCTGTTTCGGATCGGTCAGCGTACCGTCCAGATCAAATAATATATACTGATACATAACTTCTTTCTCCTTTATTTGATGCCGGTCTATCCCTGCCACGGCAGGCCAAATCAAAGCAGCCGCCCTCTCCCTGTTCCGGAAAAAAACGGCTGCATCCTTCTGTTACGCTGTCATGAACATCCCATAAGCCTGTAATGCCTGCTGCATCTGATAATTGATATTTCCGCTGTCCGCATACGCAGCTGTCTCGTCCGGCACCTGCACGGCCTCCCTGTCAGACGGATCAAAACGGGCAGCCACGGTCTCCGACTTCACCGGCACCGGCTGTTTCGCCGTCTCTTCCTCTGCCCCCTGCAAAGCGCCCGCCTCTTCTTCCATCGGACGTATGATCCGGGAGGCGATATTCTGTCCCCGCCGCATCTGCATGTCAAGCATATCCTGAAAATTAAGCGTCTGTCCTTTCTTCAAAGGATTCTCGTTGAGACGCTCGTCCGTCAACTCCGTGTAATCGATCTTCTTATCCAGCACATCATCCGAGATCCTGGACAACCTGTTCATGCTGGCAGCGCTCACGGTGTTCGCATTATATACATATGGCCGAAACTGCACCGCACTCATCGTCCCATATGCATTGATCGCTCCAATCGCCATGTATCATTCCCTCTCTTCATAACAAGAATCTGAAATCATATACAGATTTATTTTAGTACTTTCCGCCGAAATATACAAGTGTTAATTTTATCAGCTTCCCTTACCCATTGACAACACCGCCTCCATGTCCTATGATGGTGGCTGGTACTACCAGTTGGGAGAAACAGTGCGAGGGACCTTTGTTATGAAATTTTTACGCCAGTTTGCCATTATCCTATTTGTCTCGTTTCTGGGCGAGATCCTGCACATACTGATACCGCTTCCCGTTCCCGCAAGCGTATACGGGCTGCTCCTCATGTTTACAGCCCTCTGCACGGGAATCCTGAAGCAGGAACAGGTGCGCGAAGCCGCCGATTTTCTGATCGAGATCATGCCGGTCATGTTCATTCCTGCCGCCGCAGGGCTGTTGGACGCCTGGCCGGTGCTGCAGGCCATATGGATACCCGTTATCCTGATCACAGTCGTCACCACCGTCCTTGTCATGGTAGTGACCGGACGAGTCACCCAGCATATGATCCGCAGAAAAGACAGAAAGGAACACGATCATGCAGAACTTCCTGATTGATTCCGCATTTTTCGGTGCGGTGATCAGCCTTGCCGCATACGAAGGCGGACTCCTTTTAAAGAAAAAATACAGACTGGCCATCCTGAATCCGCTGTTGATCGGAACACTCTGTGTCATGGCGGTGCTTGCGCTTTTTGACGTGGAATACAGTCACTATCAGGAAAGCGCAAAGTATATCAGCTACCTGCTGACACCGGCCACCGTATGCCTGGCTGTCCCTCTCTACCGGCAGCTGAGCCTGCTTAAGCAGAATGTCAGGGCTGTGGCGGGCGGCATCCTCTCCGGCGTCCTGACAAGCCTGCTGAGTGTGCTGCTGCTTGCAGCGCTGTTTGGCTTAAATCACGAACAGTATGTGACGCTGCTCCCAAAATCCATCACCACCGCCATCGGCATGGGCGTATCGGAGGAGCTGGGCGGCATCACGACCATCACGGTTGCCGTGATCATCGTCACGGGAATTCTCGGCAATATAACCGCTGAGTATGTGTACAAAATCTTTCGTATCGAAGATCCCATCGCCAGAGGCCTGGCTCTTGGCACGGCCTCCCACGCCATCGGCACGGCCAAAGCCATGGAGATGGGAGAGACCGAAGGAGCCATGAGCAGCCTGGCCATCGCCGTGGCCGGACTTGTGACGGTCTTCGGCGCTTCCCTGTTTGCCGGCCTGCTCTGACCGCGCCTTACGCGCTCTGCCGTTCAATCAATCTCCTCTGCCTCCACATCCACTGCTCTGGCCTCCTGCCGCAGTATTTTGGCCGTTCTGGCCACCCGGGACACGATCCAGAGATCAGACACCCCGTCATAGATCAGGAAAACGCCGATCAGCGTGACCACCGTGTCAATCGCCGCAAAGGGCCGAAAGACCAGCAGGGCCCCGAATCCTATCGTTACCAGTCCCAGGATCAGCGCCACCCACCATTTATCATACTGCTCTTTGCAGAGCGATACCGCCTGCTGCAGATTGTTCAGGCCGTGCACCGCGATCACGATGCCCACGATGATGGGAATGATCGCCAGCACCTTCTCCGGCTTGATCACGATCCAGATCCCCACCACCGCAAAAATGATCCCCACGATCATATTCATCTGCGCGTACATGCTGCTGTCTCTGTCAAAAAAGCTCTCCGCCAGACGCACCAGTCCGCCGAGGATCAGCACTGAACCGATGGCGATGCACACAATATGCATGGACATGCCCGGCCAGATGGCCAGCACCAGTCCCAGCACGATGCACAATACCGCAGAAATCACCACATTTTTCTTCAATTTCCTCAAAACTCCGCCCATAGTATCCCCCTCCCGCATCCTGAGAGACTACTCTCTCTTTTCTTCCATTTTATTCCTTTTGCGGCAGAAACACAACATCATCTTGTAAATCCAGAATCCCAGAGCAGCGCCCAGACAATTAAGCAGGATATCGTCCACGTCAAAAGCTCCGAAGGCGCTGAACAGCTGAAAGGTCTCGATTCCCAGCACGAACGTAAAGGCATTCACAAACATGGCCGAGAACCTCCTGTCCTCCTGAAACACCAGCGGGAACAGAAAACCAAAGGGCACGAATACCAGAATATTGCCTGCCAGATTCTCCACACTGTTCAGTTTATGGGCATACTCTATATACATTTTGATCGTATGAAAAGGCACGAAATTGGCCGTTCCCAGCCCTTCCAGGATCACATCCTTCCGCCAGGTGTCGGCAATGGCGCGCAGCTGTTCAAACGGATATTTAAAAATGATGACCTTGATGACTGCCAGGATATAGAGGGCAAAAAGGAACCTGAGGAAGCGTTTTGATGTAACTTTCTTAAAGACCACGTTTTCTCCTTACTAAACACCCATATCCTACATTATGATACCACCATGAATAGAAGTGGATGTTTAGAAAATTATGCACACAAAATCGGAGATTTTGGCGCGTTCACGGAGTCCGCAGCGTAATGCGTACTCCTGATTGACAGGTTACTTCTACAGTAAATCTCAAATTGTTTTCCCGTATAGCCCACACTGATTACCGCTGCCTTACACAAAGGATATATTTTCATGTGCAGGGCGACTACCTCACCGGATCTCCCACGGATTCTCTTTGCCTTCCATATAGCATTTACAGCTCGTCAGAGAATCTTTCACCACCGTTTCCACATAGTTCTTCGTGTAAAAAGCCATATGGTGGGACACTGTCACATTCGGAAAGCTTCTGAGCAGCGCAAGCTCCTTATTCTTTAATATATCCGATTTGTGGTCATAATAGTATAGCCCGAACTCATTTTCTACCACATCCAGCCCTGCGGCGCCGATCTTGCCATTCTCGATGGCTTCGATAAAGGCATCCGAATCGATCAGCGCCCCTCTGGCCGTGTTGACGATCACCACACCGTCTTTCATCCGGCTTATGGTATCAGCATTCAGCAAATGATAATTCTCCTTTGTCAGCGGCGTGTGCAGCGTAACCACATCCGCTTCCTGCCAGATCCGGGAAAGGGGTACATAGGAAGCAAACTGCTTCACCTCCTCCTTTTCATACAGGTCATTTGCCAGAATACGGCATCCGAAACCGGACAGACTGCGGATCACCGCAGCGCCGATCCGCCCCGTGCCGATGACTCCCACAGTCAAATCTTTCAGCTCCCGCCCGTTTAAGCCTGCCAGCGTATAGTCCTGCAGTGCGGTCCGCCCCAGAATCGCTCCCATCCTGCGGATGGACATAAGGATCAGCATCACCGTGTAATCCGCCACGCCATGGGGGCCGTAAGGGGCATTTCCCACTTTAATGCCGCACTCTCTGGCCGCTGCCAGATCAATATGATCATAGCCGATCGTCCTGGTGGTAATGTATTCCACTCCGTTATCACGAAATGCCCGTATCAGATCCGCATCGATCCTGGACGTGATCACATCCACACAACGGCTGCCCCTGCAAAGGGAAACATTGTCAAGATCCGGCGCATCCGCGCACAGCACCAGCTCAATCCCCAGCTCTTCTGCATATTCCAAAAACAGCGCCTTTTCATCAAAAGCCCTGCAATTATAAACCGTCACCTGCATCATATATTCTTCCTTCTTTCTGTGTCTGTCTCTTATCAGCGGTTATTTTCTACTTCTTTTTTGAAATGATCTTCCTGATGATGAGCGGCTCTTCGATCTTGATCTTGGCAGCCTCCTCCAGCTCCCGTTCTTCCTCTTCCGCGCTCTTTAACTGCCGCTTATAACTGTTCTCCACTTCCCGCTCGTATTCTTCCACGACGGCCAGATCCTCCGGCCGGATCCTGCGGAACTTATTGAACCCTGCCGCCAGGATCTTCAGACTCTGCCTGGTCGTGTCAAAGGCCCCGTCCTCGTAGAGATTGATGACGATGATACCGATGGGCACCGCGATGATCATTCCCATCACCCCGGCCAGTTTATACCCGATAAACAGTAAGAACAATGTAGGAATGGCGTCCACACCGATGGAATCCCCCACGATCTTGGGCTGGATCACCTGCCGCACAAGCTGGCCTGAGCACCAGATGATCAGCAGTCCCACAGCCATTTTATAGTCCCTGCTCAGAATCTCGATCACCGCCCAGGGAATCATCACCGTACCGGTGCCGAAGACCGGCAGGAAATCAAGAAAGGCGATCCCCAGCGCCACCAGCGGCGCATACCTGACCTTTAAGACAAACAGCCCGATCACCAGCATCACATAAATCCAGCATTCAATCTTAAACTGTGCCTTGAAATAACCGCCCACCGCATTGCGAAAGCTCCTGCGGATCAGGTCGAACCGGTAGAGCACCGATCCCGGCACATATTTTTTCATAATATTTGCCATATAGCTTTTGTCGGCCACAAAGAAATACGCCGACAGAATACACATGATCACACCCAGAAAGATATCCGGCAGCTGTTTGGCCACGTTGCCCACCGCCTCAAAAGTGGGTGTGCCGACACTCTCTATGATCCCGCCGAAATAAGTGCCCATCTCCGAACCGATGTTGTCCAGCGTCTTCTGCGTATCCACCGGCAGCTTATTGAAAAGCCCTTCCAGATTGGCGCCCACTTCATTGAACTCCGCCATAATGCTGTCCCACAACAGCGGCAGTTCATTGACGAAATTGATTCCTTCCTTCACCAGCCGCGCAACGATCACATACACCAAAAGAATCACCACCGCCAGTACGGCAACGATAACGATGACCGACGCGCCTTTGCGCCTTATCTTCATCCTCTCCTCGAAAAAGCGCACCACCGGCGAAGCGATCAGCGAAATGATCCAGCCAATGATAAAGGGCATAAAAAAGATGATGCACCGCGGCAGAAGAAAAATACACAAAAGCAGTATGATAAGCGCCGTCAGCAGATTCAAAATAACTTTCAGATATGTCTTGATCGATTGTCTCATCCGTATTCCTCCATTTCAGACCAGGCCGCCCCTCTGTTTACCGCACCGCAGGATACCGTCAATCCGCTCCTTCCTCCTCCAGTATCCTGTCCAAAAGTTCATAGATCTCTTCCCGCCCCTGTTTCGAAAGAGAAGAATAAGGGATGACGGTCGTATCTTCCACCACATCCAGCGTATCACAGATCAGCTTCAACTGCTTCTGCACCTGGCTTCTCTTGATCTTATCCAGCTTCGTCGCGATGATGACCGGCTTATACCCTCTGTCCAGAATCCAGTCATACATGATCCTGTCATTTTCCGAAGGCGCATGCCGGATATCGATCAGCAGAAACACCGCCCTTATCTTCTTCGACTGGTGCAGATAGTCCTCGATCAGCTTGCCCCACTGAGCCTTCACTTTCTCATTGGCGGTGGCGTATCCATATCCCGGCAGATCGACAAAGTACATCTGGCCGTTGATATTATAATAGTTGATCGTCTGTGTCTTGCCGGGCTGAGAGCTGGTGCGGGCCAGCGATTTGCGGTTCATAAGACCGTTGATCAGCGAAGATTTCCCCACATTGCTTTTTCCCGCAAAAGCGATCTCCGGAAATCTGTTCTCCGGAAGCGTACTCGTGATCCCGCACACCGTCTCCAAACTAACATTCTTAATTACCATTCTTTCCTCCCTGTGCATGCAGTTTCTTCTCTGTCACCTCTGGTCAGCATAGGTTTTCCTGATCAGCAAAATGCATACCCTGCGACCTCATCCATACACTGTACCAGATGAATCTCTAAACCGTCTGTAATCTCCCGGTCAAGTTCCGCGATATCTTTCTCATTTTCCTTCGGGACAAGTACCGTATGTACCCCCGCCGTCTTCGCCGCCAGAATCTTTTCTTTCAGGCCGCCGATGGGCAGTACCCTTCCGCGCAGTGTGACTTCGCCGGTCATGGCCACGTCCGCCCGCACCGCTTTGCCGGTCACTGCTGAGAGAATAGCCGTCGCCATCGTGATGCCAGCAGAGGGGCCGTCTTTCGGCACCGCGCCCTCCGGGATATGGATATGGAAATCCTTTTTGCGGAACAGCTTCTCTTCGATCTGATACCGCTCTCCCACAGACCGCACATAGCTCATGGCAATACGCGCGGATTCCTTCATCACATCTCCCATCTGACCGGTCAGGTCAATCTCCCCGCCGCCGGGCATCATATTGACCTCTATCTGTAAAGTATCGCCGCCTGCGCTGGTCCATGCCAGCCCGCGCACGATGCCCACTTCGTCTTTGTCCGCGATCCTGTCCTGACTGTATTTCGGCTTGCCCAGATAGTCTTCCAGATTGTCCTCCGTGATATTGACCATTTCAGTCATATATTCCCCGGCTGTACACTTCTGCCGTTTCTCCAGAATATGCCGCGCTTCCTTGCGGCATACCGCGCCGATCTGCCGTTTCAGGCCGCGCACGCCCGCCTCCCGTGTGTAGCGGTTGATCATGGCATACAGCGCTTCGTCCGTAAATCCGATCTCCTCCGGCCGGATCCCGTTCCTGTGCAGTTCTTTCTTTACCAGATGTTCTCTGGCGATATGGAATTTCTCGTTGGCCGTATAGCTGTTGATCTCGATCATCTCCATCCGGTCCAACAGCGGCTTCGGGATAGTCTCCGTAGTGTTCGCCGTGGCGATGAACAGCACTTCCGACAGATCAATGGGAATCTCTACATAATGATCCCTGAAAGCATCATTCTGCTCCCCGTCCAGCACCTCCAGCAGCGCAGCGCCGGGATCGCCCTTGTAGTCATTGCCGACCTTGTCGATCTCATCCAGAAGCAGCAGCGGGTTCTTGACCCCTGCCTGCCTGACCGCATTGGTGATCCTGCCGGGCATGGCGCCCACATAGGTTTTGCGGTGGCCCCTGATCTCAGCTTCATCCCTGACGCCGCCCAGACAGATGCGGACATATTTCTTATGCAGCGCTTCGGCCACGCTTCTGGCGATGGACGTCTTGCCGGTGCCCGGCGGGCCCACCAGACAGATGATCGGGCTCCTGCCCTTGCCGGTCAGCGCACGCACGGCCAGATATTCCAGGATCCGCTCCTTCACCTTCGTCAGACCGTAGTGGTCATCGTTTAAGATCTTCTCTGCCCTGGCCAGATCGTTGTTGTCCCGTGATGCCTTATCCCAGGGAAGTTCCAGCAGTGTCTCGATATAGGCACGTTCCACCGCCGCTTCCGAATTGCTCCCGGCAACGTTCTTATACCGGCTGATCTCCCTGCGGATCTTTGCTTTGACCTCTTTCTTCGCTTTCAGCTTCTCCACGGCCTCTTCAAACTGCTGCACGTCCGAATCCGTATTATTTTCTCCCAGCTCTTCTTTAATATAATACAGCTGTTCCCGCAGAATGTAATCCCGCTGGTTCTTGTCGATCCTTCCTCTGATATCCCTTGCCAGCTCATTCTTGATGCGGATGACCTCCACTTCCCGCACCAGGATATCGGTCAGGATCCCGAACCGTTCCCGCACGGACAAAGCCCCCAGGATCCGCTGCTTATCCTCCACAGAAAGCGGCGTATTGACGGTAATACAGTCCAGCATTTCCCCGAGAGGCATCTCTCCCTCGATCTGATCCGCCACCGCCTTGCCCACTTTCGGGAAACAGGTGTAGTAGGCGGCAAACGTCTCTCTGACCGTTCTGGTCATCGCCTCCAGCTCTGCCTCCGTCACTCCCGTCATATCGTCCTTTTCGCATGACAATTCTGTCATGATATAGCTGTTTTCCTGCGTAAAGCGGTACAGCCTGCCTCTGCAGACGCCTTCCACCAGTACCCGCAGAATATGACCCGGCAGTTTCGTCACCTGCCTGATCACAGAGATCGTTCCGACCTCATAGACATCGTCGAAACCCGGATCTTCCACTGCCGGTTCCTTCTGCGTCACTATGAGCAGCCTCTGGTCTGCCAGCATGGCCTGCTCCACCGCCTCGATCGCTTTCTCCCTGCTTAAGTCAAAATGGATCACCATACCCGGCAGGATCGTCAATCCACGCAGTATTACAGCGGGAAGACACTCCGTCCCCATGTTCAGAATATCCCTGCCGGCAGCTGCCCCGGTATTCCAATCGCCATAATCCCTGCCGTTCTCAGTCTCTGTATTCATAAACTACCTCGCTTCACATCCGTTCGGATCTATTCAAGATCAGATTTACAGACAACAAACGCCGCCTGTGTTTTGGCGACGTTTTCTCTTTACATCATTTTCTTTTCTACTCGGCGCGCAGAAGTCTGTTGCGGTACACAATGCGGGGTTTGCCCTTGCCGTCCACCACATCCTTCGTCAACACGCACTCCGCAATGTTGTCATCCGACGGAATCTCATACATGACATCCATCAGCACATCCTCCATAATGGAGCGGAGTCCTCTGGCACCGGTCTTACGCTCAAAGGCAAGACGCGCGATCTCCAGCGCCGCCTCATCCTCAACACCCAGCTTGACCTCATCAAACTCAAATAATTTCTTATACTGCTTGATCAGCGCATTCTTAGGCTCTTTTAATATGCGCACCAGCGCTTCCTGATCCAGGCCGTCCAGTGTGACCGTGATCGGTACACGTCCGATAAATTCCGGGATCAGTCCGAACTTCATCAGATCCTGGGCGGATACTTCCTTGAGCACTGCCCCGATATCCTTGCTGCTCTTCTCAACGATCTGCGCGTTAAAACCGATCGAATTACGATCCAGACGCTCCTCCACGATCTTCTCCAATCCGTCAAACGCGCCGCCGCAGATGAACAGAATATTGGAGGTATCTATCTGGATCAGTTCCTGATGAGGATGCTTCCTGCCGCCCTGCGGAGGAACACTCGCCACCGTGCCCTCTATGATCTTAAGAAGCGCCTGCTGTACACCCTCGCCGGACACATCTCTCGTAATGGATACGTTCTCGCTTTTCTTCGTGATCTTGTCGATCTCGTCAATATAGATGATGCCGTACTGCGCTCTCTCGATATCATAATCCGCCGCCTGGATCAGCTTGAGCAGGATATTCTCCACGTCCTCGCCCACATAACCGGCCTCGGTCAGCGTAGTCGCATCCGCGATCGCAAACGGTACATTGATGATCTTCGCCAGCGTCTGCGCCAGATACGTCTTACCGGAACCGGTAGGACCTACCATGATGATATTACTCTTCTGCAGCTCCACACCGTCGTCTTCCTCCGGCGCCATCACCCTTTTATAATGATTATATACGGAAACCGCCAGTACCTTCTTGGCGTCCTCCTGTCCGATCACATAGTCATCCAGAAAATGCTTGATCTCCACCGGTTTCAGGAGATTGATCTCCATCTCCTCCACTTCCGGCTCTTCTTCATATTCCTCTTCGATGATGTCCGCACAGATATCCACACATTCGTCGCAAATATAGACACCTGCGGGACCCGCGATCAGCTTCCTCACCTGTCCCTGTGTCTTATTGCAAAAAGAACACCTCACTCTATCATCAGAATTCTTTCCTGCCATTTTAATGCTCCATGCCTTTCTCTTCATTATTTAGCGGCTATAAGGATTATGAGACCTCACAGCCGCACTATAAAATCCAACTTACGGTTTTCACTAAACGGCATTGGCATGATTAGTGATAATGCGGTCGATCAGGCCATAGGCAAGCGCCTCCTCGGCAGACTTCCAGTTATCCCGCTCCGTATCCGCCATGATCACCTCAAAATCCTGACCCGTATTCTCGGCCATGATCCTTGCCATCTTCTCCTTCGTGGCCAGAATGTGCTTCGCCGTGATCTCAATCTCCGTAGCCTGTCCCTGCGCACCGCCTGCAGGCTGATGGATCATGATCTCCGCATTGGGAAGCGCCATTCTCTTACCCTTCGTGCCGCCTGCCAGAAGGAAAGCACCCATGCTGGCCGCCATACCGATACATACAGTATTCACATCGCACTTAATAAAATTCATCGTATCGTAAATTGCCATTCCTGCAGTGATCACGCCGCCCGGGCTGTTGATATACAGATGAATGTCCTTCTCCGGATCCTCGGACTCCAGGAAAAGCATCTGCGCCACGATAACACTCGCCGACGCATCATTTACTTCCTCTCCCAGAAAGATAATCCTCTCCTTTAACAGTCTCGAATAAATGTCGTATGAGCGTTCTCCTCTGGAAGTCTGCTCTATGACATAAGGTATTAAAGCCATATTGATTCCTCCGTTTTGTTCCAGCTGTCTTTCCCTGCCACAGCAGAAATTATTCTTCTACCGCATTCTTCGCTACGAATTCCGCCGCTTTCCTGACAGCCAGATCCTGCATGATATTCTTCTTCTCTCTCTCGCCCATGAGCTCTTTCACCTTGTCGATCTCCATCTGGTAAACCTCAGCCATGGTCTTCAGCTCTTCTTCAAACTCTTCGTCGGTAGCCGCGATATTCTCAGCCTTAACGATCGCCTCCAGCACCAGTCTGGCACGGATACGCTCCTCCGCCTGAGGCTTCACCTGCTCAATCATCTTCTCATAGGTTGCACCCGTAAACTGCATGTACTGCTCCATGCTCATGCCCTGCATCGTGATCCGCTGTGCGAACTCGTCTACCATCTGCCTCTGCTGTGTCTCCAGCATCGCCTCCGGAATCTCTATCTCGCTGGCTTCCACTGCTGCCTGTACAGCCTCATTCTCTCTGGCAGCCTCAGCGTCCTTCTCCTTCTTCTCGGTCAGGTTCTTTCTCACGTCTTCCTTGTACTCTGCCAGCGTGTCAAACTCGGATACCTCGCTCGCAAATTCATCATCCAGCTCCGGAATCTCTTTCTCCCTGATTTCCTTCACGGTACATTTAAATACCGCTTCCCTGCCCTGCAGCTCCTCAGCCTGATAATCCTCCGGGAAAGTAACCTTCACTTCCACTTCACTGCCGATCTCGGCGCCGACAAGCTGCTCCTCGAAGCCCGGAATAAACGCACCGGAACCGATGGTCAGCGGATAATCCTCACCCTTGCCGCCTTCAAAAGCCACGCCGTCCACGAAACCTTCGAAATCGAGCACCGTCATGTCGCCGTCTTTCACCGGTCTGTCCTCGACCGTGATATTCCTCGCATTGCTGTCGCGCTCTCTGTTGATCTCTGCCATCACGTCTTCTTCCGTGACTTCCCTGTCAATCTTCTCGATCTTAACGCCCTTGTATTCGCCCAGCTTAACCTCCGGCTTCAATGCAACCGTCGCCGTAAAGATAAAAGGTTTGCCCCCTTCAATCTGTGTCACTTCAATCTTCGGGGAAGATACGATGTCCTCCTCGCACTCGTCCACTGCCTTATCATAGGCGTCCGGGATCAGATCGTTGGCCGCATCCTCGTAAAACACTTCCTTACCGTACATCTTCTCCACCATCATGCGCGGTACTTTGCCTTTTCTAAAGCCCGGAATACTGATCTGCTTCTTCTGCTTCTGGTAAACTTTCTCAATCGCCTTCTCCAGATCCTCTGCACTTACTTCAATCGTAAGCTTCGCCATGTTCTTTTCTAATTTTTCTACCTGTAAGCTCATTGTATGGGTTCCTCCTTCAAATGCCTCTGCGACATGCGGAAGCCCTCTTTTGCCCCTAGTCACAGTCATTTAAGCATTATAGCACAACCTTTTGGAAAATACCAGCTGATTTTTTCTATAGTTATGCGGTTTTTGCGTGATTTTTCGTCCCGGCGCCGCATTTTTGAACCAGAAACAGTAAAAAGGTGTAAAAGCCGACTCATCCCGCAGCCTTTACACCCTGAATTCTTTCCTTAATTAATAAATAGTGCAGTGAATGCGATTATTAATCCCCGACACCCATTCCGTTACTGCAGCAGAGCCAACGCACTCTGATTGCTCTGGTTCGCCTGACTGAGCATGGACTGGCCCGCCTGCGCAAGAATGTTGTTGTTCGCGTACTTCACCATCTCCGTGGCGATATCCGTATCCCTGATCGCCGACTCCGCCGACGTGGTATTCTCCACGATGTTGTCCAGATTGCTGATCGTGTGCTCTAAGCGGTTCTGGATCGCACCCAGGTTGGAACGGGTCTCGGATACGTCCTGGATCGCGCTCTTGGCGAAAGCATTAAGAGCTTGGAAATAGCGGACATCTGCCGCTTTGTCAAGCGCCAGCGCTTCTTCTGTCCCGCCTGTAATACCAGCCTGATAGTCTGTCGTCAACCTGTCCTTAATCTTTTCATCACTAATCGCATCATAAGAAAAACTATGGAAAATCGTTAGATCCTCAGCCCCCAACAAATGTGAATGTCCTGGCGATCCCCACGGTTGAACCATACTCTTATCCCAATATTCCTGCTTTGCATAGGTACTATTCTGCGGTACCCAATAAGCGATAACACCCTGCGGGTAACCTGTATGATCTGGATTAGGCTTATCTATGTCCTGACACAAAGGACTGTTATTATTTGTCTGATAGAATATTCCCTTCGCCAATGCACTGGCAATCAAATCATTTGCACTCATATTGCCTATCGTGATTGCGATATGCTGCCCCGATTCCGCACCAACCTGCAAACCTATATTCTTGAAAGTCCCATCCAACAGATTCTGCTCATTAAAAGTCGTCGTAGACTGCACTCTGTCAATTTCACTCATCAACTGCCGGACTTCCATCGTAATATAACTTCTGTCGTCCGTCGTCAACGTTCCATTAGCGCCCTTAACTGCAAGTTCATTCATACGCTGCAGCATATCCTGAACTTCATTCAACGCTCCCTCAGCCGTCTGCACACAGGAAATACCGTCCGATGCATTGGACGATGCCTGTGTGAGTCCTCTGATCTGCCGGCGCATCTTCTCCGAGATCGACAATCCTGCCGCATCATCTGCCGCACGGTTGATTTTGTATCCCGAAGACAGCTTCTCCGTAGATTTTGCCTGACTCTTGTTTGTCAGATTAAACATGCGATTGGAATTCATCGCCGTGATATTATGCTTTACAACCATAACCTTACTCCTTTGTCCTCCACCCTCTTTTTATTACGAATTCCCCACTGCCTAATAGAATATATATCGGCCGATATCGTGGGACACTTAACAGGATATTATGAAATAAATGGAATTTCGCAACGCAACTTCAGGAAAAATCCAGTCTTCACTAACAATATATTTTCTTACCCCGCAGTAAATCCACATCCTCTTCTCTGTGTGTCGTGGCCAGAAGTGTCCTTCCCTGCAGCTGCTCCATGAGATAGGCCGCACTGCGCGCACGGTTCTCCTCATCCAACCCTGTAAAAGGTTCATCCATGATCAATATATCTGCTCCCGACAGTACCGCCCGCAGCAGTGACACACGTCTGCGCATCCCCCCGCTCAGATTTCCTACCGGCTTCGTCAGGCAGTCCTCCGGTAGAATTCTCACTGCCTGTGCTCTGACATACTCTATAAGCTGTCTCTGAAACTGTTTCCTGGTCATGCTGTCTGAACCGCATGACTTCATCAGCAGGTTTCTGCTTTTTTCCATGCCCAGCAAAATATTGCACACCGCATCATACTCCTCACACAGCCTGTCTTCCTGAAAGACCATACCAATGCGGCCGGCCATCCCCGCAATCTCACCCCGGTCGGCCTGTTCTAAACCTGTCAATATCTTGAGCAGAGTAGTCTTGCCTGCACCGGAAGGCGCCATCAGCAGATACCGCCCGCCCCTTTCCATCTTCAAATTAAAATCCCGTATGACCGACTGTCCGTTGTAAGACTTTTCAATGCGCAGCATTTGGATACTGTTTTGCGTATGTATCCTTTCCTGTTGTTGTATCCCCGCTTCTTTCCATCGGCTTTTTTTATCTACATCCGAAAACAAATTACCCTGATAATATTCTCTCCATCCAAAAAACGGGTACGGATGCCACCCGGCAAACAGCCGGAACACGCTGAGCACCGCTTTTTCAAAAAGAAAACTGACCAGAACAATGGTCACAGTCCATGCAAACAACCCTGCCGTGTCCAGATAGATCTTTGACATGTAAAGCCTCTCTCCCAACGATGCTTCCGACAATCCGATGATCTCTGCCGCCACGCCGGATTTCCAGCTCATACCCAGAGAGATTTTCAGGCAGCTTCCTATGTAGGGCATCAAAGCCGGCCTGTAAATATAGAAAAACTTTTTGCCCCGGCCCATGCCAAACACGCGGGCCATCTCCAGCAGCCTGCTGTCCGTACTTTTCAGTCCTGCGAGCGTATTCACATACACATTCGGCAGCACGATCAGGAAACTGATCCAGAACGACAATCGCCCGGAACCGAACCAGATCAGCAGAAGTACTACAAAAGATGCAACCGGAACAGATTTAAACACCGCCATCATCGGCGCCAGCAATTCCTCTGCCCATGTCATCCTGTATCCCGCTGCCCCCAACAGCATTCCCGCAAAAAGAGCCAGGAAAAATCCCAACCCGATTCCGGCCAGCGAATGAAGTACAATGAAAATAAAGTCAGGGCGCATCAGATTATCCACAAAAGCACGCAGAACCTGAAACGGCCCTGCCAGCAGGATCGGATTGTCCGCCAATAACGCTGCCGCCTGCCAGACGCCGAGCCAGAATAGCAGAATGATCACCTTTCGTATCTGCTTATGATTCCCTTTCATTTTATACCCCTGTTTTTCCTTAACTCCCTTTTCAGAAAAGCATTTCCATGAACTACTTCACATAATAAAACCCGTCTCCCGGCAGGCCGCCGCCCACAGACGCCGGATCCTGCTCCCACAGCACCTGCAGATAGCCGGACAGTGCCGTCTTCATTTCCGCTCCGTCTATATAAGTGATATTACACTCCGGCAGGGCCTTCGCCGCTACCGGCGCCTTGTCGATGATGCCTGCCGCTGCCACCAGCTGCGCCGTCTCCTCCACATGCTCATTGGCGTAGGCTGCGCTGGCCGCGTGCTCTTCCATAAATAACTCCACAGCCGCCGGATCCTCTGTCAAAAGGGCGTTCCGCACCACGGTCACCCCGGTCACAAGACTGCTGCCGCCTTCTTCCTGCACCGCCGCCCACTGCTTTGTCAGATCCAGCACAACGGACAGCTTATCATTCTGTGCGCAGGCCGCCGTCACAAAAGGCTGGGGCAGCACACCGACCGCCTCCGGCATTTCTGCCAACATCGCCGCCACTTCCGCCGCTTCCGATTTGTATTCCAGCGTCACGTCGGCCGCCGTAAGACCGTTTTCCTTCAATAAATACTGCATCACATAATCGGGCGTCGTTCCCTTGCCTGTCATGTATACGGTCCTGCCCTTCAAATCTTTCATTTCTTTGATCTGTTTATTACCCGATACCGCATAAAGCACGCCGAGCGTATTGATATCGATCACCGACACGTCGCCTTCCGCCCGATTGTAAAGTACGCTGGCCATATTGGCAGGGATCAGGACAATATCCAGTTCCCCGGAAAGCATGGCCGGAAGCAGTTCGTCCGCAGCGACTGTCATGGTAAATTCATACTGGTTGGCTGACTCGCCTTTTCCGGCCTGATCCATCAGATAGACCAGCCCCATGGAAGTAGGCCCTTTCAGGGAGCCAACCCTCACGACTGTTTTTTCACCGTCGGCGGTTTTGTCGCTGTCCGTCGCCTGTGTCTCCGCTTTGTCCCCGGCGCTGTCTCCTGTACCGTCGTCCGGCGTCTCTGTCCCTGCCTGTCCGGTGCCGTTCTGTGCTGTATCGCCAGCCGCCTCTCCTGTCTCCACATTCCCTCCGGTATCGTTCCCGGATTCCTCATTTTGTGCTGTCACTGTCTCCTCTTCCGGTATAGCTTCGCCTGCCTGTGCCGCCGCCCCGGTCTGTGTGCCGGAATCGTCGCCTTTTGCATTTCCACATCCTGCCAGCATCGCCGCACACAATACCACACTCAGCCAGATGGCCGCTGTTTTCTTTTTCATAAGATCACTCCTTGTTGTTTCCTGTCTTATTATTTCCTGCAAACCGTAATCATTATAGCTGATTTTCCGCAAAAAAACAACCCGCCTGAAAATTCAGACGGGTCATTCTCTGTTTCCTGCTTAGCTTATTTCATCTGCTCTTCCTGCTTCTTGATCATTCTACGAACCATCTCGCCGCCGATAGAACCAGCCTCTTTGGATGTCAGGTCACCGTTGTAACCCTCCTTCAGGTTTACACCCAGCTCAGATGCAACCTCAGTCTTAAAACGATCCATTGCTGCCTTAGCTTCAGGAACTTCTACTCTATTGGTCTTGTTGCTTGCCATTTCTTTCACCTCCGAAATACTTTTGAATGAAATCTTCGGATTCCATCCATAATCTATATTATTGAGATAAGCGCTGCCGTTTATACGCTTATCCCAGATACTTACGCCCCTTTCCGATCCTGGATCCTGTCCATGACTTTTCCGGTGCTGCGGCTCGAAATCAAGCCTCGTTGTCTGTTCAAGCGTTAACCTTATCGCTTATCTTGATGTTAGTATGTTCGGATAGTTTGAAAATATTATGGTAAGTTTTGCCATGATTTTGACGTTTATTCAAAGCCCGCATGAAGCCCGTCCGTCACGCCTCATATACGATCTGCGCCGCCATCTTCTGCGCCGCATCCGCACCCTGCAGCTTCTCCAGCACCGCCAGTGCAAACGGCACCGCCGCACCCATACCGCGCCCTGTCACAATATTGCCGTCGATGACTGCAGGCTGGTGCATCACTTCCGCACCCTCCAGATGGCTTTCAAAAGAAGGATAGGAACATGCCTTCCGGCCTTTTAAGAATCCTCTGTGTCCCAGAATACTGGGTGCGGCACAGATTGCCGCCACAGGCCTGCCCTGTGCCACAAAAGCATCCACCTGTGCCATCAGAGCCTCACACGCCTCCAGATTCTGTGTACCCAGGCCGCCGCCCGGCAGGACGATCATATCCACCTCATCAAAATTTATTTCCGACAAAACTGCATCCATCGCAACCGAAATCGCGTGCGAACCTGTCACGGTGCGCTCTTCTGTAATAGAAACCATCGGTGTCTCTATATCCGCCCGGCGCAGGATATCCACCACCGTCAGCGCCTCGATCTCCTCATATCCTGTTGCAAAAAAAACCGCCACTCTGCTCATGATTCATTTCCTCCGTTCTTTCCTACTTCTTAATATTAATCTGTAACGATTGCCATTAAAATAATCATACACAACAATCTTCAAAACGGCAAGACTTTACACCTTTTCATTCCCTTGTTATAATCAAAGAATCAAAGCAACACAACCACATTAATCAGAAAGAAGGTGCCTATATGCCAAGTGCAGCAGATATTATCAGAGATTCCATCACCGAGTTCTCCAGATTACAGAACTGGATGCTGTCCGTCAAAGATAAAGATCCAGCAACATACCATTCCATGTATGACCGTTATATAGAACTTAAAGTAACCTTGACAAGCCTTGGAGTGAATCTTACCGAACTTGACAAAATTAAAGATTAGACAACGAATTTTACCAAAAGGAACTATTATGGAGATCGAACGAAAATTTACCGTCAAAAACCTGCCGGAAAATCTGGCGGACTATCCCTGCCATATGATCGAGCAGGCCTACCTCAACACTGACCCGGTTGTCAGGATCCGCCGTCAGGACGACGAATACTACCTGACCTATAAGGGAAAGGGACTGCTTGCAAGAGAAGAGTACAACCTCCCGTTAAACCGGGATTCCTACTATCATCTGCGCGAAAAGGCAGATGGAAATGTGATATCGAAGAAGCGTTATGTCATCCCGGTCGAACATCCGACATTTGCGTCAGATTACGACGGAAAGATTGACCAATTCAGTCTATTCGTGGAACTGGATCTTTTTGAGCCTCCCTTTGCCCCGCTTGTCATAGCGGAGGTGGAGTTTCCGGATGAGGCCATGGCCAATGCCTTCCTGCCTCTTGACTGGTTTGATCAAGACGTAACCCGGGATCCGGCCTACCACAATTCCGTGCTCAGCCGGCAGACTTTTTGACTGTCTTCTTTTCGCTTCCGGCCCTGCAAAAGCAAAAGGCAGATACAGCGCTTAAATCTGCATCTGCCCGAAATCTGTGTCAGTTATGGTCTAATCTGGCAGTGGATTCTCTCTCCACCAGCTCTGCGGCGAAGATGATCTGCTGGTGTTCTTTCCGGCCGGCGATCACCTCGAAGAGCAGATGGACGGCTTCTCTTGCCATCTCCTCCACAGGCTGTTTGATCGTGGTCAGCTTCGGATTATAGTATTCCCCGATCTCCATACCGTCATAGCCGGCCACCGAGATATCCTCCGGAATCCGCAGTCCCGCCTCCAGAACCGCCCTGCAGGCGCCGATCGCCAGTGAGTCCGCCGCCGCGTAGATCGCCGTCACTTCACGCCCTGATCGAAGCAGCTTTATCGTCGTCAGATAGCCATTCTCCATACCATAATGATCCACGTCTTCCTGCACATAGCAGATCAGCTCCTCCGGCACTTCAAGCCCTCTTCCCATATAAGCGTTCCGGTAGCCTTCCAGACGGCTGCGTCCGATGGATTCGTCCATATTCTCCGTGATAAAAGCAATCCGCCTGTGTCCCAGATCCAGCAGATATTCCGTCATCTTCCTGCTCTCCAGACAGTCGTCCACCGCGATATTGGAGAATCTCGCCTCTCCCGCCTGCGCGGAGGCCTCAACGCTGATGGCGCAGAAAATATAAGGCACTTTCAATTTGTCCAGCTTCTCCTGGGAATGCCGGAACATACCGCCCAGAAATACGATCCCCCGCAGCCGCTTCTCCTTCTCCAGCTCCAGCGCCACATCCAGTTCGTCCTCCTGCGCTTCCACATGCCGCAGCACCAGCGCGTACCGCTTGCGCTTCGCTTCGTCCTCTATGATCTCTATCATCTTACTGAAAAAAGGGTTTGTGATGCCTTTTACCAGCATGGCAATGCACTTGGCATCTGTTCGCTTTAAATTGCGCGCACTGTTATTGGGAATAAAGCCGGTCCGCTCGATCACTTCCATGATCTTCCTGCGGGTCTCCGGATTGATATCCGGATGATTGTTCAGCGCCCGCGACACCGTGCTGACCCCCACGCCACATTCTTTTGCAATATCCTTGATCGTAATCTCTGCCATATATCATCACTTCCCATTCTTTTTAGCAAATTCCCACCTGAATCTTCCTTAAATTACACAAATAATAGAAAAGGCTGACAGTCTGATGCTTCCGTGACTGTCAGCCGCTCTTCGCAGTCTATATCCTGCTGTATAATCTGGTCATATCATAAATGCGTTCCGCCAGTTCCTGTGTAAACTCTCCCGGCAGCATCCTCCACTTCCAGTTCGTCCCCAGCGTGGAGGGCATATTGATCCTCGCCTCCGTGCCAAGTCCCAGATAGTCCTGCATCGGAATCACGCAAGTATCGGAAACGCTGGACATTGCCGCACGGATAAACGCCCAATGGGCATCCTTACTGCCGCGGATATGCAGATATTTCCTGGCAAATGCCTTGTCCTTACGGTTCAACTGTGTGTACCAGCCGACGGTCGTGTCATTGTCATGTGTCCCTGTATATACGATACTGTTCTTATCATAATTGTGCGGCAGATAATCGCTCTCTTCTCTGGAGTCAAAAGCAAACTGCAGAATCTTCATCCCCGGATAGCCGGTCTTCTTCACAAGTTTGATGACCGTATCGGTCAAAAATCCCAGGTCTTCCGCGATCACGGCCTTATTCCCCAGCTTCGCCTTCATCGTCTTGAAGATATCGTAACCGGGGCCTTTCTCCCAGTGCCCGAACTCCGCCGTCGCATCGCCGTAAGGAATCGAATAATATTCATCGAAACCGCGGAAATGATCGATCCGCACTACATCATAAAGTTTATAGCAGTAGGCGATCCGCTTCATCCACCACGCATATTCTGTCTCTTTGTGATATTCCCAGCGGTACAGCGGATTGCCCCACAGCTGCCCCGTAGCCGAGAACGCATCCGGCGGACATCCCGCCACCGCAACAGGCGTCAGTGTATCGTCCAGCTGGAACAGCTCCGGATTCGCCCAGGTGTCCGCGCTGTCAAAAGCTACATAGATCGGAATATCGCCGATGATCTGTATCTTCTTCTTATTCGCATAAGCCTTCAGCGCAAGCCACTGCTTCGCGAACAGATACTGCTGAAATTTATAAAATTCTACTTCTTCCGCATATTCTTCCCGGTATTTCTTCATGGCTTCCGGCCTGCGTAGCTTGATATCTTCGTCCCACTCGCTCCAGCTTCTGCCGTCAAAAGAATTCTTCACCGCCATATAAAGTGCATAATCGTCGAGCCAGTAGCTGTTCTCTTCCACAAAATCCCGGAAGGCCGTCTCCTGCTCCGGATGACTGTTGCGAAAAGCCGTCTTCAACACTTTAAATCTGGACAGGTAGATCTTCTCATAATCAATATATCTATCATTATCCCCAAAATCACATTTTACACAATCTTCTTCTGTCAGACACCCTTCCTCGATCAGGGTTTCCAGATCGATATAATAAGGATTCCCCGCAAAAGTGGAGAAAGACTGATAGGGCGAATCGCCGTATCCCGTCGGTCCCAGCGGAAGGATCTGCCAATAGGACTGTCCTGCCTTCTCCAATAAATCTATAAACTCATATGCCTGTCTGGAAAATGTACCGATCCCATATCTGGACGGAATACTCGATACAGGCAACAAAACTCCGCTTTTTCTCATGACTGTAACAATCCTTTCCCCGCAGTTTCGGTAACGATTTCGGTATCGTTTCCATTTTACACTTTTCCTATTATTATCGCAAGCTAAAAATTACAAATTTTCCTTATATTCGACACGCAGTATAGGATGATATGAGAAATTGGCAGAATACCTTTTCTGGCATCCTGCCAACCATCACCTGATCGTCTCAGGCAATCCTCTCCTGCTGCCTTTCAGCAGATACCTGCCGCGGCAACTCTTTTATCATCATCAGCCCTTTACGGCGCCTGCCACAATACCCTCGATGATGTATTTCTGGCACATAAAATAGAAGATAACGATCGGGATCAGCGCGATCACAATAGTCGCCATCAGATGGCCGTAGTCAATGGAGCCGTAACCGCTTCTCAGATACTGGATCGCAACCGGTATGGTCCTGTACTTCGTACCGATGATCAGATACGGAAGCAGGAAGTCGTTCCAGATCCACATTGCATTCAGGATCGCAATGGTGATGGAGATCGGCTTCAGAACCGGGAACACCACCTTCACGAACATGGTCAGCGGATTACATCCGTCGATCAGTCCGGCTTCCTCCAGCTCGATCGGAATACCCTTCACGAATCCGGTAAACATGAACACCGCCATACTGGAGCCAAAGCCCAGATACAGAACATTGATGCCGATGAAATTATCAAGATGCGTCATGTTCGCCACCTTGGTCATCGTATACATTACCATCTGGAAAGGCACTACCATACTTGCTATAAACAGAAAATAAATAAATGATGTAAGTTTATTCTTCACTCTCGTGATATACCACGCCGTCATGGAACAGAATACGATGATCATGATAACGGATACTACCGTGATAAACAGAGAGTAACCGATACTGTCCATAAAGTGGATCTTCGTCAGACCCTCAATATAGTTCTTCAGTCCCCGGAAGCTCTCGCTGTCAGGCAGAGCAAAAGGGGAAGTCGAAATATACAGCTTGTTCTTCAAGGAGTTCATGATCACCAGAGCGATCGGAATGATGAAGATCACTGACAAAATCGTAAGGATACTATAAATGAGTATGTTTGCTGCTTTTCTCTTTTCCTGCATCTTACTCCACCTCCCTGGACTGTGTGATTCGAAGCTGTATCAGTGAGATTACAAGTACCAGCACCGTAAATACCACCGCCTTGGCCTGGCCGACACCGGCAAATCCTGTCCGGTTGTAATACGTATTGAAAATATCCATCGCCAGCATCGCCGTCTGGTTTGCAGGCGCACCGCCTGTCAGAGCCAGGTTCTGGTCATACATCTTAAAGCAGTCTGTCAGAGCCAGGAACGTACAGGTCGTAATGGATGTCATAACAAGCGGAATAATAATCTTCTTCAAAGTCTGCACATAGTTTGCGCCGTCGATCTTGGCCGCCTCCAAGATATCCCCGGAAATGGACTGGATCCCTGCGATGTAAATGATCATCAGATAACCGATCTTCTGCCAGTTGTACAGAATAATGATACCCCAGTAACCAAAGGTGGAATTGAATGTCAGATCCACACCCGCTACTCTGATCAGGATACCGTTTAACAAAAGCTGCCAGATATAACCGAGGATGATACCACCGATCAGGTTCGGCATGAAAAAGATCGTGCGGTATACGTTAGTGCCCTTAAGCCCCTTGGTCAGAAGCAGCGCCAGCGCGAATGCCAGCACATTCGTGGAAACAACGCCCACAATTGCTACCTTGACGGTAAACCACAGCGCAGAAAGGAATCCGGCGCTGTCACGGAACACATACAGATAGTTGGATAACCCCACCCATTTTGCGGAACCGATCGTCTTGAAATTACAGAAAGACAGATACAGTCCCATAAAAAAAGGGATCACGAATGCAACGATAAATGCCAACAACGTTGGAAGTACAAAAATCGGAAAATACTTTTTATAGTTCTTTTGCATGGTTCTCTCCTTTCCCCATATATTTTACACCTGATTTACAAATTGTATTTCAAGTAAAAAGCGCTTTATACAAATGGCTGCTGTATTTCGGCGAACCATAAGACAAAGCGCTTTCGTCATACTGCTTAGTTGCCGTTAGCTGTGTTGGTGATATCTCTCTCAACAGCCCACTCGGAAACAGCGTCTGCCACAACATCATCCCATGTCTTCTGACCCTGCGCATACATAAGCAGGCTTGCACCGAAGCTGTCTTTCCATGTCTGGTCAGGAATCAGGTTACAGGCTGTGCTGTATGCAGTCTTGCCTGCTGCGGAGATCTCAGCCTCACTGCCGAACAGAGGATTGGTGTACTCTGCGCCTTCCATACAGGAGAACGGTGTCACAAGCTGAAGCTTCTGTGCTACCAGATTCTTACCTGTGTCGGAAGAGAACAGCCATGTCAGGAAATCGATCGCTGCCAGCTGATCTTCCTCAGGAAGCTGGGAGTTGATGCAGAAGGACTGGGAACCGCCTACGCAAAGACCCATGTTCTCCTCACCGTCTACACCGGATGTGATCGGGATGAAACGAACCTTGTCATCCTTCACAACCTTACCTTCTGTGTTCAGGATCGTATTCCATGCCCAGTCACCGTTCTGGATCATAGCACACTGTCCAAGTGCGAACTCAGCCATGGAATCGTCAACTGTTCTCGTACCAACAAGGCTGGGCTCGATCACGGAGTTGTTTAAGTACAGATCAAGGATATTCTTGAAGTTCTCAGCATTTGCAAAAGAAAACTCCGGTACAGCGCCGTTGATGTCAACGTCTGCGCCCCACTCCCAGTAAAGCGGGATGTTCATCAGATGTGTCTGGTATCTCCAGTCATCACCCTGCTTAAGAGATGTGGAACCGAATACGCCCTGGATACCCAGCTCGTCCTTCATTGCCGTCATATCCTCTACCACTGCCTTCAGTGCGTCAAAAGTATACAGATCATCCAGAGAAGTATACTCTGTGGACTTATTAGGAGATGCGAAGTATGCATCTGTGATCTCGCTGTTTACGATGATGCCCCAGCCTTCCAGCACGTAGCACAGTGCCAGAACCTTGCCGTCTTCCTGCATCGTGTACTTCTGGTCTGTCACATAGGAGTAAAGCTCTGTGTCGGACCAGTCACGGCAGTACTCTTTCCAGTTGCCAAGTGCCGTTACATTCTCTACTACGAAAATACCAGGCGCCTCAGAGCTGTCCATTCTTGCCGTCAGTGTAGATTCATACTGACCGGAAGCCGCTGTCTCAATCTGCACGTCAATGCCTGTCTCGGCAGTGTAAGCTGCCGCTACTTCCTGCATTGCATCGGAGATCTCGGGTTTGAAGTTCAACATGCGGACTGTTCCGCTGTAATCGCCGGATGCTGTCGCGCCGGAATCCCCTGCCGCCGCATCATCTGCATCATCTGCATCATCACCTGCAGTCTCTGTTCCCGCGTCTGCGCCGGAATCTGCAGCCGGTGCATCAGAACCGCCGCAGCCTGCAAGCAGTGAGGAAACCATTGCTGCGCACAATAATGTGCTTACCAGTTTCTTTTTCATACTATTTCCCTCTCTTTCATGAGTGTTTGTTGTGTGCGGCAACGTTTTTGGTAACGATGTCGGTAACGGTATCGGCATCGTTCTCGGTAACGTTTCCGCTCTATGGGTTAAGTATATAACCTTGACGAATATTTGACAAGAGGGGATTTGAAACTTCGCCGTTTTTCACAGAAACCAGAATATGGAATTGTGCACATTATACAAAAAAGAATGGTGAAACCTATCGAAACAAAAGAAAAGGGAACCGTGGGAGTGGTCACAACCACTCCCCCAGCTCCCTGACAGACTGGAATATCAGATGCGGCAGCACATCGGACTTATGCACGTCTTCCATCGTCGCCTCACCGCTTAAAACGAGCACGCTCTTGAGCCCGTTGTTCCTTCCGGCCGCGATATCCGTGTAAAGCCTGTCTCCCACCATCGCGATCTGCGCTCTCTGCGTATGCACTCTGGTCGCCAGATACTCAATGATATCCTCGTTGGGCTTGCCGATGATCCTGTCCGGATAACGGAACGCCGAAGCGTGGATAAAGGCGTGGATCGCCCCTGCGTCCGGGATAAAACCGGTCTCTGTGGGACAGTTATAATCCGGATGTGTGGCCAGATAGGGCAGTCCCGCCCTCACATGATCGCACACCCTGCACATTTTCTCATAGTCAAGCGACGTGTCAAAGGCCGTCACCACCACATCCGGGTGTTCCTCCTCCAACACGATCCCCGCCTGCTCAAATTCCGCCTGCAAAAGAGGATTCCCCAACAGATAAACTCTGGCTCCCGGATAATTTTTCTTCAGATAATAGATCGTCGCCTGACCGGAAGTCACGATCCTGTCCTCTCCCACATCCAGTCCCATCCGATGCAGTTTCTCCACATAGACCGCCGCATTCTTCGATGAATTGTTCGTCACGAACACATAGTTTCTGCCCGTCTCCTCGATCCTGTGCAGAAACTCCACCGCACCTTCGATCCACTGCTCCCCGAGATAGATCGTCCCGTCCATATCCAGTGCAAAGCACCGCACGTCCTTAAGTATATGTTCCCTGTCCTCATTGACAGCCGGAATCTGTCCCTGCATGTCTTCTTACCTTCCCTTCCTCTATCTTTGTCCCAATTTACATGTTCTCACGGCCTTTGCAGTAAATACAAAGACCTGGGCCGAACTGTTATCTCTCTTTTCCATTTTATTATAGCACGCCCTCAAAATATATGTTACTCTATTATTATGGTAAACGAAATTTCTAACGTCGTTTACTATATAATAAACCCTGAACATCACCGCGAAAGAAGGTATTTTTTATGAAAGAGAAACTGTACACCATCCCTTTGAACGACGCCATGAACGCCGGCGACGAATGCCCGTTCTGCTTCATCGAACGCAATGTGGAACAGGATCTGCTGGATTTTGTTCTCGGTTCCGGTTCTTCTTATATGGAGAGCGATATCCGCGAGCAGACCGACAACGCCGGCTTCTGCAGGCTCCATTTCAAGAAAATGTTCGACTACGGCAATACGCTTGGTAATGCCTGGATCCTGAAGACCCATTATGTGCAGGTAAACAGAGAGCTGCAGCAGCAGTTTAAGAACTTCACGCCCGGCAAAACCTCCCTGAAAGACAAGTTCCGCAGGCACACCGAGCGCCAGAATCCTATCGGCATCTGGGTGGCTGAGAAAGAACGCTCCTGCTATATCTGCAACCGTTATGCCGATACATACGAGCGCTATCTGGACACATTCTTTGTCATGTATAAGAAAGATCCGGAATTCCGGGACAAGGTAGCGAACAGCAAGGGCTTCTGCCTGCATCACTTCGGCGATCTGTGCGAAGGCGCGGACAGCCGCCTGAATGACAAAGAGAAAGCCGGGTTCTACGAAATGGTATTCCCGCTGATGGAACAGAACATGGCCCGTCTGGCCGAGGATGTGTCCTGGCTGGTGGAGAAATTCGACTACCGCAACAAAGACGCCGACTGGAAGAATTCCAAAGACGCCATCCAGCGCGGTATGCAGAAATTAAAAGGCGGATACCCTGCGGACCCGCCCTACAAAATGAACAAATAACTACCGTATTACTCATTACAGCCAGGGCACGCTTTATGCGCCCTGGCTGTATTTCGTGACTTTCTGCAACCTTACATCGCATCCATGGATCCGTCGCTGTCGTCATCGTCAAAGAATTCTTCCACTTTCACTGCGGCTTTGCCGGCTGTCTCTTTGGCTTTATCGGCAGCTTCTCCGACCTTGTCAGCGGCCTCTTTGGCTTCGCCCACGATCTTATCCGTCGCCTCGGCCTTCGCTGCATTCAATCCTTCCTTAAACTCCTCTGCTTTCTCCAGATCAAGATCAACATAGTTGCGGTCTGCGTCAGAAGCCGCATCCTCGTCATCCAGGTCGTCATCAAAATCGTCGAAATCATCGTCATCATCGAAATCATCATCTACAGAAGCGTCTTTATTCTGTAAACAATAGTAAACACCTGCTGCAACGGCTCCGAGAGCAGCTGTTACCATTAAAAACCTACCAAATTTTTTTGCCATGAGGGTTCTCCTTTCACCGTCTCTTATACCATTATATTAATACTATTTTGCCAAAATGAAAAGAGAATTATGTATTAAATTTTTCTAATAAATTCCAGACACAACATCTTGTGTCTGAAAATTTTCCGGAAACTAGTTTTTCTGCGGACATTGAATCTATTGCCTTTTTATGCTATATTAAATTCGACCGGAGAAGTCAATTTCCGGGGAATCAGAGCAAATGAACGAATGGGGAACAAATGAACGAGAAATTTTTTGACTTGAAGAAAGAAAAACAGGACCGCATGATCAATGCTTCCCTGAAAATATTTTCCGCAAACGGCTACAAACATGCCAGCACAGACGATATCGTGGCGGAGGCCGGTATCAGCAAGGGACTGCTCTTCCACTACTTCGGCAGTAAGCTGGGCCTTTACACCTTCCTGTACGACTACAGCACGCGCTTTATGAAGCTGGAACTGACTACCGGGGTGCTGTCCTCGGCCAATGACTACTTTGAGATCCGCAAGCAGATCGAGTTCGCGAAGATGCAGGTGCTGCGGAACTATCCTTATATGCAGCGTTTTCTGGACAGCTGCGCGGTGGAGAATGTCAGCGAGGCGCTGATGGCCACCGAACGGCAGCGCAGCGTCCTTTCCGACGTGTACGCTGTCCTGAAAAATCAGGCCAACCGTAACCTTTTTCCCGAAGACGTGTCCTACGAGAAGCTGGACACCATGCTTGATTATACGATCAGCGGACTGATGCACGCCCGTTTCCGAGACGCCTCTTTTCAGCCGGAAATGCTATATGAAGAGATCGTATCCTACCTGAACATGATGAAGAAGATCGTATACAGGAAGTAGGAAATGACCAATCGGCGGGGGCAGACGGCTACAGCCATACCTTTTTCAGCAGGGCCACGCCTTCTTTGATCTTCTCCTGCGACAATGCGCCGTATCCGAGGATCAGCATAGCGGGCTCCCTGTCGGTCTCTTCCATTCTGAAATGCCGCATCTGGTAGACTTTGACGCCGGCCGCTTCCGCCTGTCCGGCCAGCTCTTCTTCGCTGCGTCCTCTCCTGTCCGTGAGGATCAGATGCAGCCCGGCATTACTGCCGGATATCTTGAAAGCCCTGTGGAAGGGCCGCAGCTCCCCAAGCAGCAGATCGTGTTTCATGCGGTACTGCTTTCTCATCTTATTCAGATACCGTTCAAAATAACCGTCTTCGATAAATTCATTGAGTATGGTCTGGTCGATCCGCGATACGGTGGAAGAATAGAAACCGCATTGCTGCCGGTAGCGCGCAAGCAGCGGATAAGGCAGCACCATATAACTGATACGGATGGCCGGCGCGATCGCTTTGGAGAATGTGCCGATATAGACCACGTTCCCGTTGCTGTCCGACGCCTGCAGGGACGGAAGCGGCTTGCCCTTATAGCGGAATTCACTGTCGTAGTCGTCTTCTATCAGATAACGCCCCTCTTCCTCCGCCGCCCACTTCAACAGCTCCATCCTTCTGCCGATGGGCATGGAGATCCCTGTCGGATACTGATGAGATGGCATCACATAGGCCACCTGCGCCTCCGTCTGCCTGAGACAGTCCACTCTGATCCCGTTCTCGTCCATGGGAATCAGGGACACCGGATAGGCGCAGGACTGGAAGATCTGATAAGCCCTGACGTAGGTCGGATTCTCCATCGCCACATGCACATGCCGCCCCAGAATCTTTTCAAGCAAAAGAAGCAGGTAATCGTTCCCTGCTCCTATAATGATCTGTTCCGGTTCACAATTCACGCCGCGTGAGCCGTGGAGATACCGGCAGATGGTCGTCCTCAGCTTCGCATCCCCCTGCTGCTCGCCCAGCGAGAACATATCGCTGTTGGCATCCACCAGAATATTCTTCGTGATCTTCTTCCAGGTGGCATAGGGAAAAAAGTGCATGTCGATCGCATTTGGCGAAAAGTCATACTGCCTCTGCGTCTGCCCTCTCTCCACACCGGGCTCCTGCTTCCTGCCCGGTGCAGGCTGTTCTATGACACACAGCCCCTCGACCGCACTGACAAAATACCCCTGCCTGGGTCTCGCTTCCAGATAGCCCTCCGATACGAGCTGTCCGTAAGCCATATCCACCGTAGTCCGGGAAACCTGCAGATACTCGGCCAGAAACCGCGCAGAAGGCAGCTTCTCACCCTGCAGCAGATTCCCCGTCCTGATCTCATTGCGGATAAAACCGTAAATCTGTTCATATAATGTCTCGCCGCTCTCCGGCCGGAGTTCCATGTGGATCGGCAGTTCTTTCATGGCAATCCCCTTCCCTGTCATACTCCGCTCCGTGTGGGAGCATCTGCGGCGGCGCCTGCTTCTTATTTCCCGCCGGCGTTCTTCTCTTTCACCTTCGCCATCAGCATTTCCTTGAGATCCCTCGTTTTATCCTTCATCCGCGGATTGGTCGCAGACTGCATGATACCGGCGATCATCTTACCGGCTACCTCATACTGTTCAAACCGCATCGCTGTCACGGCGATCAGATAGTCCACCGTAGGCTCATCCATACCGCACATCGGAAAGTTCTCCGACTGTCTGGCCGCGATAAAACCGTCCAGAGCATTGTGCAGAAATTCATTCTCCTCCTCCGCACACTGTTTCTTCTGCTCCTCATAATCCGGCAGATTCTTGTCGAGACGCTCCGCCTTACCGCGCAGAAGCCATGCCGTTTTCAGGCAGATATATGCTCTCTCGCTGGACTTGGCCTGCTTGACGATGGCATTTGCAAGCGTCAGCTTATAGCGCTCCAGCGCCTCATCGTATGTATAGACTTCCTTCGTCTCCTTCTGCGGCTGGAAAGTCTCGGAGATCATCTTCTTGATATTCCTGGCCTGCGGTGCGGTAACGAACTTGAAGAATCTGCTCAGCGCCGCATAACCGCAGAAAGGACACATGATAACGTCATACTTCAACATGTCGATCTGCTCATAGCGGGGCCGTAAGTCCAGATCGCTTCCCGACAGCTTCGCCTTGCCCACCTTGACCGTCCGCGCCTTGAATTCCTTGTCACAGATCGGGCAGGTACATGACTTGTCAAAAAGAAAATCCTGCTCCTGCACTGTCTGTGTCTTCGGCTTGGCAACTGCTTCCCCGGCCTCCGTTTTCTTCGGCGCCTCGTACACCTCCATGTTCTCCAGCTTGCCCAAACCAAAACGCGCCAATCCTGCCAATATTCCTGCCATAATACATCCTCCTGATCTGATTTATAACTCCTGACTGTAACTTATAGTTAACGACATTAGAAATTTCGTTTTCGGCCTTGCAGAAGCTACCGTATATGGCTTCTGCAAGAGCCGGGAACAGAAATTTGTTATGTCGTTTACTATATCTATATGCTTATATAACTATCCCTGCATTTCTGCACCTTTTACCGCTCCTGCCCTTTCCCCCTGACGGCTCAGGCAGGACTTCCCTCATGCTTTCTTCGGCAGCACATAGGAGCTTTTCAACGACACAATCCTGTTGAACACAAGTGACTCCGGAGCGGAATCCTTACAGTCCACACAGAAAAATCCCTGTCGGACAAACTGGAAGCTGTCATATGCCTGCGCCCCTTTGACAGAAGGCTCGATATAGCATTCCTTCAAGACGGTCAGCGAATTCGGATTCAGGTTCAGGCTGCCGTCCTCATTATAGACACCCTTCTCCTCGTCGATGATATTCTCATAGAGTCTCACCTCCGCCCGGATTGCATCCGGTGCGGATACCCAGTGGATCGTACCCTTCACCTTACGGCCGTCAGGACTGTTGCCGCCCTTGGAAGCCGGGTCGTAAGTACAGTGTACTACCGTCACCCTGCCTTCGTCGTCCTTCTCATAACCGACACATTTCACAAAGTAAGCCCCCATCAGCCGCACTTCATTGCCCGGGAAGAGCCTGAAATACTTCTTCGGCGGTTCTTCCATAAAGTCCTCTCTGTCAATGTATAATTCTCCGGAAAAGGGAACTTCTCTTTTGCCGAGCGCTTCATTCTCCGGATTGTTGACGATCTCCAGAACTTCTCTCTGTCCCTCCGGATAATTATCGATCACCAGCTTCACCGGATCCAGAGTCGCCATCACCCGGGGCCGCTTCATCTTCAGATCCTCCCTGATGCAATATTCCAGCATGGAATATTCCGCTGAGGAATTCGCCTTGGATACACCGCACAGATCCACAAACAGTTTCAGTGACTCCGGTGTAAAGCCCCTGCGCCTGAGCGCCGCGATGGACACCATCCGGGGATCGTCCCAGCCGTCCACGATGCCATCCTCCACCAGCTTCTTGATATATCTCTTACCAGTGACCACATTGGTCAAATACATTTTGGCAAACTCGATCTGCTTCGGCGGGCGGGGATATTCCAGCTCTTCCACCACCCAGTTGTACAACGGCCTGTGATCTTCAAACTCCAGCGTACAGATGGAGTGGGTGATCCCTTCGATGGCATCCTCGATCGGATGTGCGTAGTCGTACATCGGATAGATACACCATTTGTCACCCGTGTTCTGATGGGAAAGATGCGCCACACGGTACAGGATCGGGTCACGCATGTTGATATTGGGCGATGCCATGTCGATTTTGGCCCGCAGCGTCTTCTCGCCGTCGGCATATCTGCCTTCCTTCATCTCCTCAAACAGCCGCAGGTTCTCCTCGACACTCCGCTCTCTGTTGGGATCGTTTTTGCCCGGTTCGGTCAATGTGCCGCGGTACTCTCTCATCTGCTCTGCAGTCAGATCCGAAACGTATGCCTTGCCTTTCCTGATCAGTTTGACCGCGCCCTCATACATCTGTTCAAAATAATCGGAGGCAAAGAAAAGTCTGTCCTCAAAATCCGCTCCCAGCCATCGCACATCTGCCTTGATGGACTCCACAAACTCACTCTTCTCCTTCGTCGGATTCGTATCGTCAAAACGGAGATTGAACTGACCGCCGTACTGCTTCGCCAGCCCTGCATTCAGCAGGATGCTCTTGGCATGCCCGATATGGAGATACCCGTTGGGCTCCGGCGGAAATCTGGTATGCACGGTATCGTAAGTCCCTTCCGCCAGATCCTTGTCTATGATCTGTTCGATAAAATTCCGGGAAACCACTTCCTTCGCTTCTCTCTCTGTTGTCTGTTCCGTCATATTCTTCTCATTCTCACTCATAGCTGTTCCCTGCGGCCGCCTGCTGCAGCAGACCGCTCTTCTCCCTGTTCATGATCCGTTCTCGCTCACAACCGCTTCATCCGGAATCGGCCGGCATGATAAATACACAGCCCCCGTCAAACGGTTACTCGCTATCCGTATTGTAACATAGCCTGAAAAAAATAGGAAGCAGAAAATCTCCGGCGCCTATGTTGTCGGCACGCCCCCTCTTTTGATCCCGAATTTCTCCCGCATCGCCAGAAGCGCTCCCACCTGCTCATCCGTAAGCAGATTCTGTCTGCCCAGTATGTGCTCCGTAATCAGCAGAATATTGGCATAGTATTCCATGGATTCCAGGCGATACCAGGCCGCGTAAGGCTCCTCCGCCCAGGTCACCGCGCCGTGATTCGCCAGCAGGATCCCGTTGTGGGTATGGCAAAAGGGAGCCACTGCCTCCGGTACTTCCCTGCTGCCCAGCTTGGCATAAGGCGCGATGGGCACATCCCCCAGGGTGATCACAGCCTCCGCCAGCACCGGAGCCGTAAGCGGGATCCCCGCAATGGCATAGCAGGTGCAGACCGGCGGATGGGCATGACACACCGCCCGGATCTCCTTATTCTCCTGATAGGCGCGCAGGTGCATTTTCAACTCGGAAGAAGGCTTACAGGTTCCTTCCAGAATATTGCCGTCCAGATCTACCTTGACGAGCATCTTTTTCTTCATATAGCCTTTGGACACACCCGTGGGCGTCGCCCACACTTCATTGTCCCCTGTTTTGACGGATATATTCCCGTCGTTCGCCGCCACAAAATTGCGCACATACATGCGTTTCCCGATATCAATGATGGCCTTTTTGGCCTGTTTTTCAGATAAATATTCCATAGTCACCCCACCGCCTGCTTTTTCTTCTCGAAGATCTCCCGCAGCGACTCCGTGTAGGGCGCACGCGCGATGCCGTACTCCGTCACAATGCCCGCGATCAGATCGTGATCCGTCACATCAAAAGCCGGATTGAAGACCTTGACGCCTGCCGGCGCCATTGGCTTTTCATACCACATATCCGTCACCTCATGGGCCGGACGCTGCTCGATCGTGATGTCCGCACCGGTCAATGTATTCATATCAATCGTGGAAGTAGGCGCGCAGACATACACCGGCACATGATACCGCTGTGCCACCGCCGCCACCACGGAAGTGCCGATCTTATTGGCCGTATCTCCGTTGGCAGCCACCCGGTCGCAGCCGACGAACACCGCATTGACCCAGCCGTTGCGCATGACCGTCGCCGACATATTGTCACAGATCAGCGTCACATCCACACCGGAGGCATACAACTCGTATGCCGTCAGCCGTGCCCCCTGCAGCAGGGGGCGCGTCTCGTCCGCAAACACCCGGAAATGATACCCCCGCTCCTGGCCCAGATAAACAGGCGCCGTGGCCGTGCCGTAGCGGCATGTGGCCAGCTGTCCGGCATTACAGTGGGTGAGTATGCCGTCGCCCGGCTTCACCAGCGTCAGCCCGTGCTCCCCGATAGCTCTGCACACACGGATATCCTCTTCTTTCAGCGCAATGGCTTCGGCCTTTAGTTTTTCCTTGATGCCGGCCACAGGCAGCGTCCTGTTATCCGTGCAGACCTTCTCCATCCGGTTGAGCGCCCAGGACAGATTGACCGCCGTAGGCCGGGCAGAGTTCAGATATTCCTTATGCCTGCAGAAAGCCGCATAGAAGGTATCATAATCCTCCGTTTCGATTCCTTTTGCCAGCAGATAGATGCCGAATGCCGCCGCCACGCCGATCGCCGGGGCGCCGCGCACTTTCAGCAGATAGATGGCATCCCAGATTTCCTCTCCTGTATGCAGCCTGAGCAGCTCAGCGCTCCCCGGCAGCTTCGTCTGATCCAGGATCACCAGCGCGCTTCCTTCATCGTCAAGCGCCACCGTCTCATACTCCATAATGTTCTTTACTTGTCCCTCACACATCCCTTTTCACCCTCGTTCCTTCTATTTTATTTTTTTACAATCACAGCAGTTGATTTGTCTTTTCATCATCACAGCAGCAGATAATAGCTGGCAGGAAACAGTTTCTCCAGCACTGCAAAAACCGGCAGATAGCTTCCCAGACGGATAAAGACCGGCGCGCACAGCAGGCTTCCCAGTGTGAGTACCGGGATCGCCGCCGCTATCGTCTCCTGTCTGCGCAGCAGTACCCTGAGTATAACACAATATACGGTGACGATACACTGGTAAAGCAGCAGGCGGGCCGCCTGCTGCAGCCACATCCCCGCGCTCCACACCGCAGCCATGCCGCCCGGAGTAAAGCTGTCCCCGCAGGCCCGCAGGCCTTCCGTGATCCACAGGCAGATCAGCACGGCACCCGACACAAATACGGTGGAGATCCACACATCAACCAGATAAGTCAACGCATTCGGTGCAATGCGCATAAACCTTTTTTCCTTCTTATCTTTCTCATATTCCAGCATGCCGCACATGCCGGCCACGAAAATAAGCACCGCAAATACCCCTTTTACCGGAAAAACAGCTGCTTTGACGATAGTGTCGTTTCCATCACCCGTGTCGGCAATGTTTTGACTGTTCGGGTCATGATAGAAATACCGAAAATCAAACGTACTCTCATCCGACAAATGTTCCGCATAGGCTTCCATGGCATACCCGACGGCCTCCGGAGCCGTCTGCTCCATATAAGCTGCATAACGATATTCGGAATAGAGCCTGAAAAGCACCCCCGCGATCCGTTCCTTCGCCATTCCCGTTATGCTGCTGGCTGCCGTCTCGTAGACTGCTATACACTGTTCATACTCTCCCTGCAGCACCCGCTCCTCTATATCGGCCGGGATCACAAACCCACAGTCCGCTTCTTCCAGCAGCACGAGCTCTTTTGCCTGTTCCCTGTCTTCACAGAAAGTAAAACGCAGCACACTGTCCGCCGCCTGTTCCTGCAGCGAAGCAACGATGTCACTGCTCCAACTGCCCTGCTCCGCACAGACCGCCGCCACCGCGCCGCCGCCCGCACTGCGTTCCAACAGCCCCACCGCGCCGCCCGCAACAGGAATCAGCAGCAACAGGCCGATATAGGCCGGCTGCCTTAAAAGCCGTCTGGCAAGAAGCCCGATCCATATGAAATACTGCTTGATGCGAAAAACCTCTTTCTCCTTCACGATACCGTCTGTTCCTTTCGCCTGCGGCGAGGGGCTAAGCCCCGGCCCGATTTACCTGAACTACAGCCAGTACAAAGTTGCAGGCTGCACTGTTTCCCTGCAGCACAAAGCCCTGAACCGCACTGTCTCTCAGCAGCACAAAGTTCTGAACTATACTGTTTTCCTACATATGCCGGAACGTTTCCTCAACCGCGGTACTGCCGACAGCGGACCAGCACCGCCGCAGCGCCGGACAACAGCGTGTAGCTGCACAGCAAAACGGGGCATTGTCCCATCCGCCAGACACTTTGTCCCGTCAGGATCCCGCCGGCAGCCTGGATCAGACAGGCCGCCGGCAGCCGTTCTCCCACAGTACGCACCGCTTCCGGCAGGAATGCGGCGGGCACCAGACCGCCCGATAAATACATCAGGCCCACAGTAAACACAAAGACCAGCAGAATGCCGCTTGCCCTGCTGCCCGCCAGGCTAAGAAGCAGATAGACAAAAGTACTGACCGCCGCCACGATCAGCGCCCCATTCCCCAGCCCGACACCGACGGCGGCCCCGACCGCGCGGCCCGCTGTCAGCTGTGCCGCTACGGTTCGTGGCAGAACATACCGGAGCGCCACCCCAATCGCCCCAAACAAAAGGCAGGCCAGCGCCGCCGTACACAAAAAGCCGCACATCCACTGACAAAAGCACTGCCAGCCCTGTCCGGCCCCCTGCCGGCCCAGCTGCCGGCAAAATGCCGACGGCTCCCGCTGCACCACAGGATACAGGGCCATCCCCGCCAGCATCAGAAAGAGGACAATACCGGATGCCAGATAAAACTGTATTCCATTCAATGCACCGAACACTGACACCGTCTCGCTGTCAAAAAGCGCCAGTCTGTCCAGCGCAAACGCCAGATTATAGCTGTCGATCTGCGCCTCGATTCCGGACAGCTGCTCCGTCAGTCCGTAAGCGCGCGCCATATCCCCGGCACCGTAAATCTGCGCCTGCGCCACCCGTAACAGGCCGGCCCCCGACTCCGTCAGTTCCCGAAACAGCATGGCCTCCAGACCGGCATGTCTGCAAAACCAGATATCCACCGACGGATTGACGCCGTTCATGATCCCTTCCACCAGCTGATCCGGCAGGACAATAAGCGCCGCCACATCCCCCTTTTCCAGCAGGGCGAAGCCTTCTTCCTCCGTGGTCTGCCGGAAGCTGCACAACCTGGACACGCTCTCCATGTTTTCCACATAAGAAAGCGCCATCCTTGTAAGCCTGTTATCCTCCTGTGACGCCACTGCAACCTCCACCGAAACAGCCAGCGGCTCTTTGTCCGCACTTTTTACACCACAAAAAGCAATCGTGCCTATGAGAATCATAAGCAGGATTGCCTGCAGCAGCATACGCGGAAACATCCGCAGCGTCTTCTTCACTTCCAAACACAGATATTGCCATTTCAGTTTCATACCGTTTTCGTGATCCTTACCGTCTTACGTCCGCCATACCTGCCGGTCAGGCTCCCCGGCACTGATATCCGTGTACATATCCAGCAGACCGACCGTCTCCGTGGCCGGCCTGCCGTACATATTACAGCACTTGCGGGAAACATTCTTCGGCTCCTCTTCCTTCTCATCGAAGCTGACGCTCATACGGTATACACCCTGGTCAAACTCCGAATCCAGATGCTGCAAAAGCTCCTCGATCATCGCCTCATCGCTCATATTGGTTGTCTCGTCTTTTTTCATGTCACTTTCCTCATTGATTACCGTTTTTCACTTTTCATATGTCCGCGTACCTGCCTACCACCACAGATAACTCAGATAGTTCAGCAGGCCGCCGTACTCGTCGTCAATCATATAGGCAATCTCCAGCCATTCTTCTTCCGTCATCTCAAAGAACGCCGTTTCCTTTTGCACCGTACTTGTGACCTCGCCGTCCAGCGGCTCGACCACAATATTTCCTGTCACTTTGAACAGCTCTTCTCCATCTATGTTCATGGCCAGCTTATCCAGCTCCAGTTCCAGACTGCGCCCCCTGACGATATCATCCAGACTGCCCTCCAGAATCAACTCTATATCCTCGACGTCATCCCACATGGAGAAATTGACTTCGAACGCATCCCTGACCGCATCGCTGCTCACCGTATATTTCATCCGCAGCAGAGATTCCTGCTCCTCCATAATATCAATATCCAGATCTGTCCTGCTGGTATCGTCTGACGGTGTCTGGAGAATCTGGTAATGAATGGAACGCTCAACACCGTCCGCACCGCAGACGACTATATCACCCTGCATCTTGTCTATGCTTCTTTCCTCTCCCAGAAAATGAAGGGAACACTCCACGGAAGCCTCGCCGTCCAGCATCTTTACCGGTTCCTCGAAAGCAATGCTCTTAATGTGGTTCTGCCTGTCAATCTCAAACAGCACGCTGATATCGGAATCGATCAGTCTGTCATATGCCTCCCACCAGATCATTTCATCAGCCATCGTATAGAGCGATTCGTAACTCTCCATCATATCCCAGAGCAGATCATCCATCTCCCCTGCCGGAAGGACAATGCGGTAGAATCCCTTCTTCGCCTTCTCCAGCACCATCTTCTCCCTGCATGCTTCCAGATCCTTACTGTAACGTTCTGCGAAACCGGCCATGTCCTTCCATTCCCGCAGGGAGAGCCTTTCTTCTTCATCCGCAAAAAAGTCGATTGAAAAGTCCTCCATATCGCTGTATCCCGTCACATCCGTCCAGATGGAGCTGTTATACTGGCTTACCACATCCTCATTTTCAATATACATGTTTTCCAGAAACAATTCCGGAATGGAAAAACAGAGCGCTTCCTCGTCCGCGTACAGATTCAGATGTGCAAACTCATAATTCATCACGCTGAGACTGGTATCGGCACTCATCTTTTTGTTCTGAACATCCTTGTAGCACTCCGTATCAATACCCAAAGTGGCGCCGTACATCTCTTCGGACGAAAAGTTGAACCGTGTGCTCACATAGCTGCCCTCTGTCGCCGCCATCAGCACAATATCTTCCATGCCGATTTTCTCTGCCAGAGGATCTCTGCTCTGCTGTGCCTCCCGGGTCAGATTCTGTATGCCTTTACCGAGTTTGTAGGCCGCCGTGCTCCTGAAATAAGCCACGCCGATACCGACAGCGGTAAAAACTACCGCCACCACACATGCCACTGCGATCAAAATCTTAAACGCCGTTGTCTTCTTCGGATTCTGTGGCATGTACTGCTGTTCCTGCGGCCCGTAGGAAATATCAGGATTCCCCCATTTCATGTCCGGAATCGGGATCTCCGGCGGCATGGTATTTCCGTACGGATCGTTCTGTCCGGTTTGATTGTTCTGCTCATTCATCCTGTTTTCATCCATTCTCATCTTCCCCTTATTTTTTGCAAAATATCCGCCCTGCCGCCTGCTGCACTGTCACCTGCCGGCCGGCTGAACCGTTCATCCGCTGCTCTTTTGGCACATTCCTCTGCCGCTGCGCCTGCATACTCACATCCTGCCGGTCAACGCTGCTCCCCGCAGACTGTTATCTACCTGCTGCAGACGTCCATCCTTCATAACGTACAATTTGTCGCACAGCGCCAGTTCGCTCTCCTCATGCGTTGTGATGACTACAGTGCCTTTCCGTTCCAGATATACCTGCAGGTATTTCCTTATATCCTCCTTGCAGAGCAGATCCAGCGCCGCGCTGGGTTCATCCATCAAAAGCACCGGCGGCATTCCGGCCATGGCAATCCCGATGCTGACCCGTTTCTTCATACCGCCCGACAGCCTGCTCACCTGCTTCTTACTGAACGACCCGATTCCGAGCAGACAAAGGAATCCCTGTTCCAGTTCCTGACGCAGTTGCTTCTTATCCGGATACCACAGGCGCAGGTTATCATAGACGGTCAGTTCCGGTATCAAAGGATTCTCCTGCGGCACATACCCTGTCATCCTGCGGATCACTTCCTGATCGCACCGCATCCGGCCGCCTGACGCATCGCTCCACGCCGCACGGCCATAATAGGACACCTGCCCGGATTCCGGCTTCAATGTTCCCGCCAGAATCGAGAGAAGCGTCGATTTCCCGCAGCCGTTGGCGCCCACGATACCGACACACTCTCCTCTCTCTGCCGTAAACGAAGCCCCCTGCAGGATCTTTCTTCTCCCGTATGCACTTGTTATGTCCGTCACTGTAATCATATTTTCCATAAGTCCATCATAACACAAATTTCTCCAGAATAAAACGCCTGGGCAAACTTCCCAGGCGTTTTTATGGTTTTCCTTTATTTTGCAGCTGCGATCTCAGCCTTCAATGCTTCTGTCAGCTTCGGAACGATCTTGTTCAGGTCGCCCACAACGCCGTAGTCAGCTACATCGAAGATCGGAGCATCCGCATCCTTGTTGATCGCCACGATGATATCGGACTCTTCCATACCTGCCACGTGCTGGATCGCACCGGAGATACCGATCGCGAAGTAAACGTTCGGACGAACTGTCTTACCGGTCTGTCCAACCTGCAGATCCTTCGGCTTCCAGCCGGAATCCACTACCGCACGGGAGCAGCTTACCGTACCGCCGAGCACTTCCGCGAGATCTTCCAGAATCTTGAAGTTCTCCGGGCTTCCTACGCCACGGCCGCCGGATACGAGAATCTTCGCATCCATGATATCAACGGTCTCTGCTACGGACTTCACGATGTCGAGAATCTCCACATACTTGTTGTCCGGTGTAAAGCCGGGATTGAACTCTTCCACAACTGCCCTGGCGCCCTTGATCGGCTCGATCTTCTGCATAACGCCTGCACGAACCGTAGCCATCTGCGGACGGTTGTAAGGACATGCGATCGTTGCGATGGTGTTACCGCCGAATGCCGGACGCGTCATCAGCAGCTGGTTATGTAACTGCTCCTGGCCCGGAACTGCCTGTAACGGGAAGTCGCCGATCTCCAGAACGGTACAGTCTGCTGTCAGACCGGTAGCCACTCTTGCGGATACTCTGGGACCTAAGTCTCTGCCGATCGCAGTTGCGCCAACCAGCATGATCTCGGGTTTATATTTGTTGATAACGGAAGACAGTGCATGTGCATAAGGCTCTGTTCTGTAGTCCTTCAGCTCCGGATCGTCCACAACGATCACCTTGTCCGCACCGTATTCTGCAAGCTGGTCTGCCAGTCCTTTTACGTCGGAACCGATCAACACAGCCGTCACGTCCGTACTTAAATCTTTAGCCAGGTCTTTTGCTTTGCCGAGCAGTTCGAAAGCAATACTGCTGATCTCATTGTCCACCTGCTGCGCAAAGACATATACTCCCTTGTATTCTTCTAAATTCATTTTACATTCCTTTCTCTATACCTGAATATAGTCTTATATTTTATTTAAAACATAAAGCCGCGAAACCTCTGTCAGATCACATGTTTCACTTTCAACTTGTCAACAATGTAGCTTACAGATTCATCAGGATCAAGAGTAACCTTCTCGCCGGCGCCCTTTCTTACCTTATCGGAAGCCTTGGCGATCTTGGTCGGTGAACCCTTAAGACCCAGGTTGGCGTCGTCAACATCCTTCAAGTCTGCTCTGCCCCATACGGTAAGTTCTTTCTTATAAGCATCGAAGATGCCGCCCGGTGTCATGTAACGGGGCTCATTCAGCTCGGAAAGCGCTGTGATCAGACAGGGCATTTTAGCCTTCACAACATGGTATCTGTCTTCGTACTGACGCTCAACGATCACGCTGTCGCCTTCTACTTTGATATCCTGTGCGTAAGAGATAACAGGAATGTCCAGATGCTCGGAGATCTGGGGACCTACCTGTGCGGTATCACCGTCGATCGCCTGACGGCCTGTGATGATCAGGTCATACTCGAGATTTCTGATCGCGCCGGCCACTGTGGTGGAAGTAGCCCATGTGTCCGCACCGCCGAGTACTCTGTCGGTTACCAGAATACCCTTGTCCGCGCCCATTGCCATAGCCTCGCGCAGAACTTCCTCCGCCTTCGGAAGACCCATTGTCACAACCGTTACTTCTGCACCGTACTGATCCTTTAATCTAAGTGCTGCTTCCAGACCTGCTTTATCATCCGGGTTCATGATCGTAAGCATAGCGCCTCTGTCGAGTGTTCCGTCCGGATTAAACTTAACGCCGCCCTTTGTATCGGGAACCTGTTTAATACAAACAACAATTTTCATTGTATTTCTCTCCTTATTTTATTTATTCTTTCACGTTTACTTCTACACGGATACTGCTGTATGCACCTGCAATATCCTCAGCATCCTCTTATTTGAGCAGGGAACCGGAAATAACCATACGCTGAACTTCGCTTGTTCCTTCGTAGATCTCCGTGATCTTCGCGTCACGCATCATGCGTTCTACATCGTACTCTCTGATGTAGCCATAACCGCCGTGGAGCTGAACAGCCTTGGTGGTCACTTCCATTGCCACTTCTGCAGCATATAATTTAGCCATGGCAGCTTCTACGGAGTAAACCTTCTGGGTAGCCTTCGCCATAGCAGCCTTGTAAACAAGCAGCTGTGCAGCCTGTACCTTGGTCGCCATATCTGCCAGCTGGAACTGGGTATTCTGGAATGCGCCGATAGCTCTTCCGAACTGTTTTCTCTCTTTTACATAAGCAATGGTGGTCTCCAATGCGCCTTCTGCCAGACCAAGTGCCTGGGAAGCGATACCGATACGGCCGCCGTCCAATGTATGCATAGCGATACCGAAGCCCTTGCCCTGCTGTCCCAGCAGATTCTCCTTCGGGATACGGCAGTCTGTGAAGATCAGCTCGTATGTAGAAGATCCGCGGATACCCATCTTCTTCTCCTTCGTACCGAAGGTAAAGCCGGGTGTTCCCTTCTCCACGATAAAGGCGGAGATCTCCTTGGTCAGTCTGCCGCGCTTCTCAACCGTGCCTGTGATCGCAAAGATAACATATACGTCAGCTTCCTTACCGTTGGTGATAAAGCACTTGGAACCGTTCAGTACCCACTCGTCGCCGTCCAGCACTGCCTTGGTCTGCTGTCCCTGAGCATCCGTACCTGCACCGGGCTCTGTCAGGCCGAATGCGCCTAACTTCTCACCTTTTGCAAGGGGGATCAGGTATTTCTGCTTCTGCTCTTCCGTACCGTATGTCATAATAGGGTCGCAGCAAAGAGAAGTGTGTGCGGATACGATAACGCCTGTGGTACCGCATACCTTAGACAGTTCCTCGACACACATAGCGTAAGTCAGAGGATCGCAGCCCTGTCCGCCGTACTCCTTCGGAACCGGAATTCCGAGGAATCCCAACTTCGCCATCTTCTCAACAGTCTCTCTCGGGAAAGCTTCTGTCTCGTCTACCTCCTGTGCAAGAGGTTTTACTTCTTTTTCAGCGAACTCTTTGAAAAGAGATCTCGCCATTTCATGTTCTTTGCTTAAAGTAAAATCCATGATCTTTTATTCCTCCATGTTATTTTAATTGCATTTCTTACCTGTTTCATAAGAACCCAGTATAACGTCCTCGAGGTCCTGCCGGATCTCAAGAACGTTACAGCGGTAGTTCTCTCTATAGTCCTGCTATATTATTTCTTCGAATAGTCGAAGAATCCGATACCGGTCTTTCTGCCCAGCTTCTTCTCCTCTACCATCTTCTTCAGAAGCGGCTGCGGCGCATACTTCTCATCCTTGGTCTCATTGTACAGTACTTCCATGATCGCAAGGCAGATATCCAGACCGATCAGATCGCCCAGGTGCAGCGGTCCCATAGGATGGGATGCACCAAGCTGCATAGCCACGTCGATATCCTCTGCAGATGCTGTGCCGGCATCCAGAACACCGATTGCCTCGTTGATCATCGGGATCAGGATTCTGTTTACAACGAAGCCGGGTGCTTCCTTAACCTGTACCGGTGTCTTGCCGATCTCCGTAGCGATGGCCGTGATCTTGTCTACCATCTCCTGCGGCGTATTCTCGCCTCTGATCACTTCTACCAGCTTCATTCTGTCAGCAGGATTGAAGAAGTGCATACCGATCATCGGTCTGTCCAGACCTTCTCCGATCCTGGTGATGGAAAGGGAGGAAGTATTGGATGCGAACATGCATTCCTTCTTCACGATGCCCATCAGCTCTTTGAAGATTGCCTGCTTGATCTCCATCTTCTCCAGCGCAACTTCAACGATCAGGTCACAGTCCGTGCAGATGCCGTTCAGACCTGTGGTGATCTTGCCCATGACCTCGTCAGCCTTCTCCTGTGTGATCTTCTCTTTGCTCACCAGGAAATTCATGTTCTTCTGGATCTTGGCCTTGCCGCCCTCAGCGTACTCTTCCTTAATATCGCAGAGACAAACTTCATAGCCGTCTGTCATAGCGAATGCCTGTGCAATACCGGAACCCATGGTTCCCGCACCGATAATACCTACTTTCATCGTGCATATCCTCCTTGATTTGTGTTATGTTTACAGCTCAGCGTTTGTATCTTGTGACCTGAGCCTTTGCTTAGCAATTCTTGAACGGCTCCTTCACCTTCTCCTTGTTCTTATCCAGGAAAAATGCCATGCCATACTTCTGGTCTTCCGTCTCGAAGCAGTCACCGAACAGCTTCTCCTCGATCACGATCGCCTCGTCCATGCCCACTTCGAGACCGTCGTTGATCGCTTTCTTACAGTTGCGGACTGCGATCGGTGCATTCTTCGCGATGCCTGCTGCCATCTTCTCCGCTGCAGCCATCAGCTCTTCCTGCGGATATACTGCGTTCACCAGACCGATCCTGAGCGCCTCGTCGGCCTTGATGTTTCTTGCCGTATAGATCATCTGCTTCGCCATACCGGGACCTACGATCCTTGCCAGTCTCTGTGTGCCACCGAAGCCGGGTGTGATGCCAAGGCCCACTTCAGGCTGTCCGAATACCGCGTTATCAGAGCAGATCCTGATATCACAGCTCATGGAAATCTCACAGCCGCCGCCCAGTGCAAAACCGTTCACTGCCGCGATCACAGGGATCGGGAAAGTCTCCAGCTTACGGAACACATCGTTGCCCTTCTTACCGAAGGCCTCACCTTCTGCCTTGGTCAGGGTGCTCATCTCACCGATATCCGCGCCTGCCACGAAAGATTTCTGGCCGGCGCCTGTCAGGATCAGACAGCGAACCGCATCAAGATCCACACCGTCCAGTGTCTTGTCCAGTTCTTCCAGTACCGCAGAATTCAGGGCGTTCAGCGCCTTCTCACGGTTGATGGTGATGATACCCACCTGTCCTTTTACTTCATATAATACGAATTCCATATTTTCCTCATTTCTGCGCTGCTTCTGCCTTCCTTATCATGAAAAGGCGCATGTAACGGGACTGTGATCAGCAACGCGCGACCACAGATCCCATGATCAGAACTTTAGTCTCTCTCAACGATCGTAGCGCATCCCATGCCGCCGCCGATACACAGTGTCGCAAGACCCTTCTTCGCATCTTTCGCTTCCATCTCATGCAGAAGTGTTACCAGGATACGGCATCCGGAAGCTCCTACCGGGTGTCCAAGCGCGATCGCGCCGCCGTTGGGGTTCAGCTGTCTGTCAACATCAATGCCCAGCTCCTTGCCTACTGCTACGGACTGTGCAGCAAATGCCTCGTTCGCCTCGATGATATCGAAGTCTTCGATCTTGTAACCGGTCCTGGCCATTACCTTCCGAGTAGCCGGAACAGGACCGATACCCATAACTTCCGGTCTGCAGCCTGCCAGAGCGCCGCCAACAAAAGTTGCCATCGGCTTAACGCCCAGCTCCTTCGCCTTCTCTTCGCTCATCACAACGATAGCTGCCGCACCGTCGTTGATGCCGGAAGCGTTACCTGCCGTAACGAATCCGCCCGGATTGATCGCACGCAATTTCTGGAGTCCTTCGATGGTGGAACCTGCTCTCGGTCCCTCGTCTACCTTGAACTCTACCATTTCTTTCTTCTTCTTGACCATAACAGGTACGATCTCTTTGTCAAAAGCGCCGCTCTTCTGTGCCGCTTCCGCCTTCTGCTGGCTCTTAAGCGCGAACTCATCCAGCTCTTCGCGGGTCAGTCCCCACTCCTCACAGATATTGTCTGCGGTCTTGATCATATGATAGTTATTGAAAGCATCCCACAGTGCATCATTCACCATGGTATCTACCAGTGTACCGTTGTTCATTCTGTAACCGTAACGTCCCTGAGGAACTGCGTAAGGTGCCATGGACATGTTCTCCATACCGCCTGCAACCACGATGTCGGCATCGCCTGCCTGGATCATCTGTGCCGCCATGTTGACACAGTTCAGACCGGATCCGCATACAACGTTGATGGTAACTGCCGGAACCTCATTCGGAAGTCCTGCCTTAATGGAAGCCTGACGTGCAACGTTCTGACCCTGTCCCGCCTGGATTACACAACCCATATATACGTGATCGACCTGATCAGGTGCTACTCCTGCCCTGTTCAATGCTTCTTTGATTACGATTGCGCCAAGCTCTGCTACCGGTGTCGTGCTTAAGCCCCCACCCATAGTGCCGATAGCTGTACGGCAGGCACCCGCCAAAACAACTTTTTTTGCCATCTTCTTCTCCTCCATTTTGGTATTTTGTTAGAAAAAACTTTACATTACAAGATCGACAACGATTGTTATTTTTTTATCATTGTCTGCTTCAATTATTGTATCATAGGGGTATCCTTTTTGCAATGGTTTTCTACCGTCAGACGCCGGCCGGATGCATCCGCTGCTGTTTCACAGCCCTTTCATCATTTCTGTCATCATCACAACTGGTCAAGTATAAACTGCAGCATATAATGAGCCCAAAATACCAAACCATCCTATACGGTCTGAATACGGCTTCTGCATGATACCGCGAACCTACACAAGCCGTTTTCCATACTGCTTCATATAAGCCATCGCCTCCTCCAGCGACAAACCGATCCTCTCCTGTATTCTCTGCAGGATCGTTGTGTCATCAAGTCCGTCTTCCTGTCCGAGCTCTATCAGCATTTTGGCCTGTCCCTGCTGCACACCCCGTTCCATACCCTGACGCATCCATTTCTCGGATTCTGTCTCTATTATCGTTCCGCCCATAACATTCACCAGCCTTTCTTCATTCTTGTTTCCATTCGTCATGTGGGTAATGATAGTGTTCACAAATCCCATCAGATCTATCAGCTCTGTATCGGTCAACTCACCGGTCCTGTTCAGGCGCACCAACTGATCCCTGAAATATGCCAGATCCTCCACTGCCTGATCCACCTTACCCTCCGATACGATTTCCTTTTCATACCTTGCGATATAAAACGGGATATAGGGAAACAGCCGCCTCTCAACAATGTCTTCCTTTGTAAACTCCTCCAGGATCACATTGTCGGATCGATACTCTACACTCTGCCCGTCCGGAAACGTAAATGTGATCGTTGTCGCCGCCGGTGTCCTGTTTGTTCTCTTGACATAGATCACCGAAAACCGCGGCATGGGAATGGCCGCATGACCGATATCCCATACGGCAAACTGCCTCGCGACAATAAAGGCATATTCCGCGATCCGAATCGCCATGGAACCATCATCATAACTCTGGCATTCCAGAAGGTAGACTTCACTTCCCGAAAATATCGTTGATCACCGCCACAAATAGTCTTTTGTGTTTACTTTTCATAGTCTTGAACACATTATCGTAATCATGCGTCTGCTTTTGCATCTTATTTCCTTTCCGTTAAGTCCTCCCGTTTCCTGAGAAATCCCCTGCTTTTATTATATCGTCCGCACCGTATTCTGGCAACCGGAAAAGAAAACCGGCCACCTCCTTCTTACGCCTTTTTTCTACCGCCGGATCCTGCATCTCCTGCACGCGGCGCCACTCTTTGCTGTCCTCCACCTTTGCGACTTCGCTGCGGCTGCGGTAGAGGAACTTCGTCAGCTCGTAGCAGTCGATCCAGATCTCGTTATTCCCCTCTTTCTGGGACTCGTCGAAGATCAGCTGCAATCCCCAGTGCAGATGCACCGTCTCGATATTGTTGACATTCTCCTTCACACTGTAGCCGGTGTGTCCCATATAGCCGATCACATCCCCGGCAGTAACCACGTCCCCTTCCGCAAGCCCCTCCGCATAAGGGTAATTCTGCCGCAGATGGGCATAGTAATAATATCGCTTCCCGTCGAAACTGCGGATGCCGATGCGCCAGCCGCCGTACTGGTTCCAGCCCAGCGCTTCCACAACGCCGGACTCGATCGCGATGATCGGCGTGCCGATCTGGCCCATCATGTCATGTCCCAGATGGGGTCTGGAATAGCCGTAACTTCTGGATGATCCGAAATCATCATAATGGCTGTAGTCAAATCCTTTTGCAACAGGGGAAAAGGCTTTCAGCCCATAATACCGCTTCCACTTTCCGTCTTCCTCAAGGGAAAATTCCCCCACCATGCCGGAGAGCACTGCCGAGTAGGCTTCCAGATAGTATTCATAATACTCCATGTCCTTTGTCAGCTGGTCCATGGTGGTCTCCCCGTCCCGCAGCTTTTCGGCCACCGTCTCAATCTCCCACACACTGTTCCTGTCAAATTTTCCGCCGTGCTTCGCCCCCGCATAAGCCAGCAGCTCGATCCAGTTTACATGAATCTTCTCTTTGCAGGTAGCCACATCCAGATCATAGGCAGCCGCCAGCGCCTCACAGGTGGCGTGAAATTCCACCCACTTGATATAGTTACCCGTGGCGGACACCTCTATGGCCTCCCCGTTTTCTGCTGTCAGGCCGCTGGCCGCCGCCTCGTTTCGCTGTTCCTGCCGGACCGATCTGCCCCGCAGCTCCCGACTGGCCGCCGCACACACAAACGCCAGCAGCAGGATCAGTTCCAGCCTGACGATCCACCTGCCTGTGCTTTTTTGACTGCTCTCATGCTTTCTCATATATGCTCCCGGATTTCCCTTTCGCTGTTCCCGCTACGGTTATAGTTAACGACATTGGAAATTTCGTTTTCAGCCTTGCAGGAGCTACCGTTTATGGTTTCTGCAAGAGCCGGAAACAGAAATTTGTTATGTCGTTTACTATACGTATATGAAAAAACCCCGCAGGTTATGTCAGCCTGCAGGGCTTCCTTCACGTCATCACCATATCTCTGCGCAGGAGAAGCGCACCGCCTCATCTCCTGCGGTATACAAACTCTCTCTGAAAAAGGAAACTCACGAAGAACAAGAACACATCCACCGGCATCTTGACGGCCACTTCCACACCGCCAAACAGACCATACAGGGCATTGACCAGCAAAGCGCTGCACATCATCTGGCACACCGCCAGCAGGCAGTACTTCGCGGCCGTGACCGCCATCCTCTCCCTGCTCTGAAACACCACCTTATAGTTGATCAGGAAGTTGTACACGGCAGAAATCACCCGCGCAAATACCGTCGAGACGATGATATAAGGCAGACCCCACAGGTCGCCTTCCTGCGTGTGCAGCAGAGTACAGAACAGGTGAAAAAGCACCAGATCCACCACACTGGAAGACAGGGAAGAAAAAAGAAACTTCCCGAACACCAGATAGATCCGCAGCGAATCCTTGATCGGGTTAAAATGGCTGGTTTTATTTTCTTCTATATAGATGGTCTTCACCGGCACTTCCAGAATCCGGATATTCAGGTTTTTCGCCTCGATCAGCATATTGGTCTCGTACTCGAAGCGCTCCCCCTTAACCTCCAGCAGCTTTTCCATGAAAAAGGCCGGAATGGCACGCAGCCCCGTCTGGGTGTCCGACACCGAGAGACCCAGCAGATAACGGAACACCTGTCTGGTGCACTTGTTGCCAAAAGAGGACCTTGCAGGCACCGCCGGCCCGTCGAAATCGCGGCAGCCCAGAATCAGGCTCTCCGGATTATCCCACAGACTGCGCATACAGGCCAGAATGTCTGCCGGTGTGTGCTGCCCGTCCGAATCCGCCGTCACGCAGCCCGGAATGCCGCGGCAAACGCTGTCCGCGCCGCCGGATATACCGCCAGACGCAAGCAGGCAGTGATTGAAGGCTGTCTTGAGCGCCCGGCCTTTGCCGAGATTCACCGCATGCCGCAGCACCTCACAGTTTTCAAAAGCCGCTGCCCGCTCAAAAAAGGACGCATACCGTGTCCCGCTGCCGTCATCCACCACAATTACATGGCGAATGCCCGCTTCCTGCAGGGCTGTAAGCAGTGTTATCAATTTTTCATCCGGTTCATAAGACGGTATGATCACCGGTATTTCATAATAAGAAGGCATGGAACGTCCCTTTCTTTATTAGTCGCTTTGCTTTTATTCTTCCGCCCGCACCAGTTTCATGCCGGCCTCCGTCTCCAGGATCCGGTACAGCACCCCGCAGGCAAACGGCCCCGACTCCGTGATTCCGTCAAAAACCGCACCCGCATCGGCCTCTGTCTCCTCCGCGTAGAGATAATCTGCGTGGGAAGTCCTGATCTCCTGCACCATCCATTCCGTGGGCGCGTCGTCCAGATTAACGCTGCGGTATACCATGGAAACCGGCGAAGCCTCGTAACCCAAATAACTGTTGTTGACCCAGCGCGGCGTATCACCCCTTCTGATATAGCAGACCCGCGCACTGCCGCCCGCTCCCCCTGCCTGCTGCCAGGACTGCAGAACCTCCAGAAACTGCTGCTCGTCCGCACCGATCATGGCCGTCCGATCCGCCAGCTGCTGTTCCGCATCCTGCCGGTAGCCAATGAGACCATGATACCCAACCCGATAGCCCGCTGTCAATGCCACGAACAAAATAAAACTGAGACAGACGCCGTAACGCTTCAAAAAAGCCGGTATCTTTTCTTTCTCAAAAAAGCGATCCCCATGGCCTAACCAGATACCCGCCAGGAAAAGCAGCGTCCCGATGGTAAACGGCGCACCGTAGCGCTCGATGGAGGAAATCATCCCCGACGGCTCCAGATATTGTGTCTCGGTGGCGAAGATCGTGATATGCGCCAGAAAAATAATCCCGTAGAAAACCGCCCCGCTGACCATGCAAAACACAAGAACCGCCCGCCCCGTCTTCTCCGGCAAAAGCCGCACTCTGTAAAAGAGCACCACAAACAGGCAGATACACAGATAAAGTCCAAGCGGCGTCAGATCCAATGCCGGCGTCTTGTCCTTATGCAGCGGAAATCCCACAAACGCCCGCAAAAACGCTGCGGCAAATTCCCCGGCATAACCGGAAATACCGTACTCATCTGTCGTCATATATTTCACGGCAGTGGCGGTGGTCTTCGTGATCCGCCGCATCAACAGGCAGAACAGCATCCAGCTGCCGCCCGTAAGAAGCGGCACAGCAGCCACCAACAACAGATTCCGCATCCTGCTTTTCCCTGCCGCTTTGTCAGGCGGTGCCTGTCTGCCGCGCCTCCGCCCGCATCCCATACTGTCACGCTGATACAGCACCAGGAAAAGCAGACCGAACAGCGCCCACACAAACCCGATGGATTTGACCAGTACCAGCACCCCCAGATAAAGACCCAGCCTGCCATAATAGAACAGCGCCGCCCTGCCAGACTGCTCTCTTTTGTCCGTCACGGCAAGCAGGAACCCGCCGTAGATGCATGCCATGGTCAGATCCGCACAGAATCCGTCATAGCCGTACACCTCCGCAATGCTCGGAAAAAACCACAGCGCCGCCGCCATGAGAAACATGACGACCACATTTCTGCCCTTCAAAGCACGCAGCAGCGGCAGCAGAAAGACCAGATTCATCACATAATAACCGGCAAAAGCCAGGCCCTCGCGAAAGGTATGCGGATCAAAATGCAGAAACCACCATTTGATCAGCTGCGCCCCCGGCGGGTAGTCCCCGAATTCCGGCGCCACATTCCCGTATTTCTGCGCAAAACCGTCCAGATAATACAGCGATCTCACATCCGTTGCCCAGAAATTGATATCATCCCACCAGGACACCGCCTTGCCCGACACACACACCGCCACCACAAGCAGCAGAGCGGCAGCCGCCACAAACGATGGATCTGCGATTTTCTCCAGACACAGCCTGCAGACCGCTCCCCGCTTCTCCTTCTTCCTGCTCACGATCCAGACGGCGGCCAGCACGACCGTCACCCCCGCGATCCCGTCGATCCAGGACAGATGACGCAGCATTGCCAGACCATACAGCACAAGCACAAGCATGCACACAAACACCGGCATCGCTTCCACCAGTCTCACCTTGAAATATCCCGCCAGCCAGAGGATACCAGCCAGCACAAAACAGATATGTAAGACCACAACAAAACTCACCATGACCAATCCTCAGTTTTCTTTTCCTTAACAAAACATCACCCTGTCACTGCTGACAGGGTAACGCTTTCTCTTCATGATTCCTTACAACATATCAACTGCGAAACGCTTTAAACCTCCGGCTCGATCAGACCATAGGTATTTCCTTTCCGCTTGTATACTACGTTCACCTGATCCGTCTCCGCATTGCAGAACACATAGAAACTGTGGCCCAAAAGCTCCATCTGCACACAGGCATCTTCCGGATACATCGGCTTAATGTCGAATTTCTTGCTGCGTAAGATCTGCACTTCTTCATCGTCCATGTAATCTTTCTCAATGAACTCCTGACGGAAATACGGCGACGACTGCTTCTTGTCGATCAGCTTATTCTTGTACTTCTTAAGCTGCCGCTCGATGATCTCCTCCACCAGGTCGATGGACACATACATGTCGCTGCTGACCTGTTCGGAACGAATGATATTACCTTTCACCGGGATCGTCACTTCTATCTTCTGTCTGTCTTTCTCAACGCTCAAGGTAACATGTGCTTCCGTCTCCGCCGTAAAATACTTCTCCAGCTTGCCGATCTTGTCCTCAACTGCCGCTCTCAAACCCTCTGTTACTTCAATATTCTTTCCAACAATTATAAATTTCATATCACTCATCCCTTCCATTGGATTATTGTATAGTCATTATAGCATATTTGTAGTCCTTATTGCAACAATTCACTGGACATGTTTCATCTTTTTTGACACAGGAAAAGTCAAGCCCTTTTCTGCTTTTTTCGACAGATTTTGTTTTTTCATTACTACTTCACAAAACATCCGTTCTTTCAGTTACCATAACTTCTGCCTGTCCACATCGGTTAAATTCTGTGGATATCGTGGATAACTCCGTGTATAAGTACGTTTTCGGCTCAAATCCGGCCTTTTTGCCTGTGGATAATTCCGCCCTGCCGCGCCGGTGCTTTTTACCGGTTTTTTCCCCTTTTGTACAAGATATACAAATCGTCTTTTCCTGTAGGTAGAACGGCACAGGCCAGCGGCTTATCGGAAAGGCAACACGGGCCAGCAACTTGTCGGGAGGGCGTCGCAAAAATCTAAAAAAGGACGGCTGATCTCTCAGCCGTCCTGATTTCTGATCACTGTATACTCTACACGGTTACTTTCCATCTCTGTATCATATCGCTGCCGCCGAATCAGAAGATTCTCCGGATCGACAGGATCGGACGATAGGTAGCGCTGGAAACGATGATACCCGTCTTGGACGTAGACGCGTGTACAAGCTGCCCGTTACCTGCGTAGATTCCCACATGGCCGGAATAACATACAATGTCACCGGGCTGTGCATTCTCGATCCCGTTCACCGCAGCGCCCACGTTTCTGTCTGCCGCGGATGAGTGAGGCAGGCTCACACCGAAATTGTTATAGACACTCATAACGAATCCGGAACAGTCTGCGCCGTTGGTCAGGCTGGTACCGCCGTATACATACGGATTTCCTACGAACTGCATCGCGAACTTCACGACATCGGATCCCGAACTGCCGGTAGGATTCTGATAGGTCTTACCGCCGTCCGTGGTCTGACTGGAAGAGGATGCCTTATTGGAAGCCATCTTCTTATTCGCCGCTTCCTGCGCCGCTCTTCTGGCCGCTTCTTCTTTCTCCAGCCTTGCCCGCTCTTCTTCGATGGACTCAGCCTTCACAAACTCTGTAGATAAGGTAACGTACTCGTTGGAAACATACCCGTCACCTTCCTCGATATTAACCTTGACCCAGCCGTCCAGCTCTTCTGTGACGATCAGCTCATCCTCGATGGGCACCAGACCGAGCACTGTCTCTTCCAGACCGGGCTGTTCACGTACTTTAAGGGTGGTCGTCGTAACCGTTGCGATACGCGTACCTACTTCCTTCGCATAATCCACAGCCTCATCGCCGGTCACGCAGTATTCTCCTTTCACGTAGCCTTCCACGGAACCGGATTTGATTTTATACCAGCCGTTCTCTTCTTCGATGAAATTACCGACTGACTTATTGTACAGCTTACCTACGATATTGCCTTCCTCGCTGGGCAGATCACGAACATTCACGTAATCGTTGACTCTGGCGATGACCAGCTTCTTAAAGCCTTCCTCTTCCTCGGTCAATCCGGTGTTCTCTTTCAGGTCTCTCGTATACCCTTCACTGACAACGACCGTATCTTCGATCTTCCTCGAATGTGCGGCGCTGACCTTGTTGTCGGTGCTCGCCATATCCGCAAACCCGCCGACCTGCACACTGCCCACACTCGCACCGTCTGTGCCCGCATTCCTGGCAGCTTCCTTCTCGGATTCCTCCTGCAAACTGGAGAGCGCCGTGGTCTTCTCCTGATCCTGCATCGAAAAATCTATACCTGCCGACGGCAGAACCGAACTGACACTGCCAACGGCCCACGCGTCCATCCCCATACCGGAAAAAGCCAGAACCGCCGTTATTGCACATGCTGCTATTCTTACATTCTTCATCTTCATAGATTACTCCTGTTAATTATCATCTCATTTGTTACAAATTTGTTACATCTGGGAATAATATAACACCGGAGAATCTATTTGTCAACCACAGCATATTCTAAAAATAAATGCATATATACGCCAGACATTGTGTTTTATGCCATTTCACAAATAATTTACATTTATTACAAATATTAAATTTGTTACAGATTTAAGTATTTCTCCACGGATGCCACCGCACATGCCCCGTCTGCTGCCGCCGTGATGATCTGCCGTACCTGCTTGGTGCGGATGTCGCCCGCTGCAAAGATTCCGGGCACTTTGGTGGCACAGTCCTCTCCTGCCAGAACGTACCCTTTCTCATCACAAGGAACCGCCGCACGGAACGTTTCTGTATTCGGATGCATGCCCACCGCGATGAAAACGCCATCTACAGGCAGTTCTTCCTCTGTTTCATCCATAACACTGCGCAGTATTACCTTTTCCACCAGATCCGCCCCCTGGACAGCGGCAAGCGTCCTGTTCCAGAGAATCTCTGCGTTCTCACAGGACATAAGTTTCTGCTGCAGGCTCTTCGCGGCCCGCAGGCTGTCCCTGCGATGGACAAGCCACACCTTCCTGCACATCCGCGCCAGATAGATGGCGTCTTCCACCGCCACGTCACCGCCGCCCACCACTGCCACGTCTTTGCCTCTGAAAAAAGCGCCGTCGCAGGTGGCACAGTAGGAAACGCCTCTGCCCTTATATGCCTCCTCGCCCGGTGCATCCAAAGAAGCGTGCTCCGCACCTGTGGCCAAAATCAGCGTCCGCGCTTCATAGCCCGTCCCGTCCGCCGTCTCCACCGCCTTGCTCTGTCCACGGTCAGTAATCCCCGTGACCGTCGCAGTCCTGCATTCTACGCCCATACTGTCCATATGCTCCCTGAACTTCATCCCCATATCAAACCCGTTGATACCGGGCATCCCCAAATAGTTGTCCACCTCATAGGTATTTAAGATCTGGCCGCCGCTCATAGGCTTTTCTTCCAGAACCAGCAGGTGCAGGCCCGCACGGACGCCGTAAACTGCCGCCGACATGCCCGCCGGCCCGGAACCGATAATGATCAAATCATACATAGTATTGTGCTGTTGCTGCTCCACCCAGGGCCATACACTCTCTGTGCCTGCCGGAACAGCTCTCCTTTCCAAGATTTACCTGATAAACCGCTTTGCATTTCGGGCGGTTTATTCTATAATCTAATGTGACAGTCCGTAAGTACCGGACCAATACCTGAAAACTTCTAAGAGGTATTATAACACAGAACAGGACGCAAAAAACATCTTCCATAAAATTATAAAAAGTATAAAAGTTATAAAATAATAGAGTAACATAACATAAAACTACATAAAACCTAAAGTTTAAATCGAAAAATGGAGAATGCATATGCTCATGGAAAAATATGCCCTGATAACCGGCGCTTCCCGCGGCATCGGCCGCGCCATCGCCCAAAGACTGGCCGCCGAAGGCTTCCACCTCTATCTTACCTGCCGGCAATCTATAGAACAATTAACGACCCTCTCAGACGCTCTCACAAAACAGTACGGCATTTCCTGTATGCCTTTTGCTGCAGATATGGGAAATCCTGACGAAGTCGCACGAATCTTTGTGCAGATTCCTTCATTGAGTGTACTGGTCAACAACGCCGGCATCTCCTATATCGGGCTGCTGCACGAGATGTCCGTCGCCGACTGGCAAAGTGTGATGCACACGAATCTGGACGCACTCTTCTATACAAGCCGCCTGGCAATTCCCCTGATGCTGCGGGAACACCACGGCAAGATCATCAATATCTCTTCCGTATGGGGCAATGTAGGCGCCTCCATGGAAGCCGCCTACTCTGCTTCCAAAGGCGGTGTCAACAGTTTCACCCGCGCCCTGGCCAAAGAGCTGGCCCCCAGCGGCATTCAGGTCAACGCCATCGCATGCGGTGTAATCGATACGGATATGAACAGCTGTTTCTCCGCAGAAGATATGGAGATGCTGCGGCAGGAAATACCTGCTGACCGTATTGGTCAAGCATCAGAAGTGGCACAGATGGTGGTTTCGCTGCTCAACGCTCCCGATTATCTGACCGGACAGGTCATTGGGCTGGACGGGGGGTGGATATAGAGCAAGCGACATCCTACGGATTACACTTCTTACACGGATCGCTGTAGCCCGCCGCCACTGCGTCCTCTCTGGTGCCAAACAGTGCCTGGTTTTTCTCCATCGGAAGATAGCTGCAGCTTGCCTTATGCAGCTTGCCGTTGTTCATATTGCCGATGTAGCTGCCGGAGACCGGCGCCTCCCCGGCCGGAACCTGTGTGCCGGCAGTCTCCTGCTTGATACTCTCCTGAGCCTGCTGCGTATTGCCGGCCGCTTCGCCGCCCGAAGCTTCCGCTGTCACGGCGCTGTTTCCGGTATTTCCCTCCGCGCCGCTGCCTGTGGAAGAACCGCCCGTCGGCTCACCCGCTTTCCAGCTCTCGGACGGCGCGCTGTTCCAGGTGATCTGACTGCCGTCGGAAACTGCCACGATCGTACCCTGTTCGTCGCTTCTGAATACGTCCACGCCCATGGCGCGCAGATTGTTGAGCGTCTCCGCATGAGGATGGCCATAACTGTTGTCTTCTCCGCAGCTGATCACCGCATAAGCGGGATCCACGGCCTTTAAGAATTTCTGCGACGACGAAGAGCGGCTGCCGTGATGACCGACTTTCAGCACATCCGCCTCCACATCAGCGCCGCCACTCAGGATATCAGCCTCTGCCTCCGCCTCGGCATCTCCCATAAAAAGGAAGCTGTTCTCCCCGTGCTCGACTTTCAGCACGATGGAATTGTTGTTGGCATCCTCATAGCTTTCTTCCGGCCCCAAAACCGTGCACACGGCGTCACCAAGCTTAAAACTGTCCCCCGGCTCCGGCACAGTGTTCCGATAGCCCTTCTGCTTCATGGTATCCACTACATCCCGGTAGGTCGCCGTATTCTTGGATACATCCGGCATCATCACCGTCCCGCAGTCGAACTTATAAAGAATCACATCCAGACCGCCGATATGATCCGCATCCGGATGGGTGCCGACAGCATATTTCAGCTTCGTCACACCCTGCTTCTTGAGATAATTCTGAATCTTCGTACCCTGGTTGTTATCCCCGGCGTCAATCAGCATAGATTCGCCGTCGCACGATACCAGGACGCAGTCTCCCTGACCCACATCCAGATAGTGAACCGTCATCTCCGATACCGCAGCCTTTTCTTTTTGTCCGGCTGCCTGCACACAGGATGCCCCGGAATCGCTCCCCAGAAGCGGAACGCTGATCATGGCCATCAGCAAAAATGCCGACAGCTTCCGTAAAAGATTCCTGCCTTTTTTCATCATGAAACCTCCCTACTCTTTTTCTGTATTCTGTTTTTATTCAGGATAAATTGAGAAATTGATATACACTATTTTACACAGTCACAGAATAAATGGCAAGCCGCTTTACACACTGGACGGCTTTTGTTATACTCTGTTTATAGAGAAGTTGACAACAAAGTATCCTGTCCTCAGGCAAGTATACAGAAAGCAGGTGATCTTATGCCAAATAATGAAAAAGAGTTGAACTGTTATCTCCTTGACCAGTTGGAATTGATCGAACGCCTTGAACTTGTGGCTCAAAACGGTGATAACGAAGCCGTACTGAAACAGTTGATGCTCGAAAAGAAATTCGTAGAGCGAAAGTTATACCAGAAGTCTCCTTTAACTGACACTCCTTAGCAAATCAAAACCCAGGTTCAAAAAATGCGCCCTCAGGCGCACCCCAAACAAAGATCAAGGACATCGGAGCACACATTCCCGCCTGCTCCAATGTCCTTTTCTATTGTCACGTCGCGATCGCATTCCCCGTATACAGCTGATAGTATTTGCCCTGTTCTTCGATCAGCTGGTCGTGAGTGCCGCGCTCGATGATCCTGCCCTGTTCCAGTACCATGATGCAGTCGGAGTTCTTGACCGTAGAAAGCCGGTGGGCGATCACGAAAGTGGTCCTGCCCTTCATCAGCTTATCCATGCCGTCCTGCACGATGCGCTCCGTTCTGGTATCTATGGAGCTGGTGGCCTCATCCAGGATCAGAACCGGCGGGTCGGCAATGGCCGCCCTGGCGATGGCCAGCAGCTGTCTCTGACCCTGACTCAAATTGGCCCCGTCGCCGGTCAGCACCGTATCATACCCCTCCGGCAGATGCCTGATAAAGCCGTCCGCGTTGGCCAGTTTTGCCGCCGCGATGACTTCCTCATCCGTGGCGTCCAGCTTGCCGTAACGGATATTATCCATGACCGTGCCGGTAAACAGATGGGTGTCCTGCAGCACGATCCCAAGAGAGCGCCGCAGATCGGCTTTCCTGATCTTATTCACATTGATGCCGTCGTAACGGATCTTGCCGTCCTGAATATCATAGAAACGGTTGATCAGATTGGTGATCGTGGTCTTGCCGGCTCCGGTAGATCCCACGAAGGCAATCTTCTGTCCGGGTGTGGCAAAAAGTTGTACGTCGTGCAATACGATCTTCTCGTCATTGTAACCGAAATCGACGCCGTCAAACACAACATCGCCTTTCACCTCCACATAATCCACGGAATGGTCCGCCTGATGTTCATGCCGCCATGCCCAGCGCCCGGTACGGGACTTGCTCTCCACCAGCCTGCCGTTCTCTTCTTTTACATGAACGAGCGTCACATAGCCGTTGTCCGTCTCCGGCTCCTCATCCAGCATCTTGAAGATGCGCTCCGCGCCGGCCATGGCCATAACGATGGAATTGAGCTGTTGACTGATCTGGTTAATAGGCATGTTAAAGCTCCTGTTAAAGGTCAGGAAGCTGGCCAGCGATCCCAGCGACAGGCCGGTGATCCCGGAGAGCGACAGCGCACCGCCCACTATGGCGCAGACTACGTAACTCACATTGCCCAGCTGCATGTTCACCGGACCGACGATATTGACCAGATAATTGGCCCTGTCCGCACTGTGATAGAGGTTTTCGTTCAGCTCATTGAACTTCTGAATATTCTCTTCCTCATGGCAGAAGACCTTCACCACCTTCTGACCTTCCATCATTTCTTCGATAAATCCGTTGACCTTACCGATATCTCTCTGCTGCTGCAGAAAATACCGTCCGCTGATCCCGGCCGTCCTGGCCGTCACTACCAGCATCACCGCCACCATCACCAGAGTCACGATCGTCAGCGGCACGCTTAAGATGACCATGCTGATAAAGACACTGACAACGGTGATCGCACTGTTGAACACCTGCGGCATACTCTGGCTGACCATCTGCCTGATGGTATCCGTATCGTTGGTATAGATGGACATGATATCCCCATGGGAATGGGTGTCAAAATATTTGATGGGCAGCGTCTCCATATGGGAAAACAGATCGTTGCGCAGGTTTCGCAATACGCCCTGCGTCACATTGATCATGAGCCTGTTATAGATATAAGCTGACGCCACACCGATGGCATAGAAACCTGCCACCCGCAGGATCGCCATCGCCAGCGGCTGATAATCGGCCGACTCCGCCGTCAGCAAAGGCTGGATATAGTCGTCGATCAGGCTCTGGATGAACATCGTCCCCTGCACATTCGCCAGCACGCTGACAAGGATCAGGACTGCGACGATGACCAGATGCAGCCCGTAGCTTTTCATCACATATTTCATCAGTCTTTTAAAAATCCTGCCCGGATTCTCTACCTTCTTCTCCCCGGGCATTCTGCCTCTCATCGGTCCCGGCATTACGCATCCCCCTCCTTTTCGTCAAAATCTCCGCTGCCGCCGGTCTGGGACTCATACACCTCCCGGTAGATCTCATTGTCGCGCAGCAGCTCTTCATGGGTGCCGTAACCGTCGATCCTGCCGTCTTCCATGACGATGATGTGATCCGCGTGCTGGACGCTGGAAACGCGCTGCGCGATGATCAGCTTCGTGGTCTGCGGTATCTCTTCCGCAAAGGCCTTCCTGATCTTCGCGTCCGTCGCCGTGTCCACAGCGCTGGTACTGTCGTCCAGGATCAGGACTTTCGGTTTCTTGAGCAGCGCCCTGGCGATACACAGACGCTGTTTCTGTCCGCCGGACACATTGGAGCCGCCCTGTTCTATGTAAGTGTGATAGCCCTGCGGCATCTTCTCCACGAACTCATCCGCACAGGCCAGCCGGCATACCCGCCGGCATTCCTCCTCGCTGGCATCGGCATTGCCCCAGCGCAGATTCTCCAGGATCGTTCCCGAGAAAAGCACGTTCTTCTGCAGCACCACGGACACCTGATTGCGCAGGCTGTCCATATCATATTCCCGCACGTCATGGCCGCCCACGTAAACGGCTCCCGATGTCACGTCATACAGACGGCTGATCAGATTGACCAGACTGGTCTTCGAGCTGCCCGTGCCGCCCAGGATCCCTACCGTCTCGCCTGCCCTGATCTTCAGACTGATGTCATGCAGCACCGCATTGTTTTCATCATTATAATAGGAAAAGTTCACATTGCGGAACTCGATGTCGCCCGACGGCACTTCATAGATTGGATTGACCGGATTAGTCAGATCACTTTTTTCATTCAGCACTTCGCTGATCCGTCTGGCACTGGCGATACTCATACTCATCATAACAAAGATCATGGCTACCATCATCAGGCTCATCAGAATATTCATGCAGTAAGTCATCAGACTCATCAGCTCGCCCGTCGTCAGTTCACTCTGCACGATCATCTTCGCTCCCATCCAGCTGATCAGCAGGATGCAGGTGTAGACCGTAAACTGCATGACCGGCATATTCAGGACGACATTCTTCTCCGCCTTAATGAAGATGTCGTAGATGGCCTGGCTGGCCCTTTGCAGCTTGGAAGTCTCGTGCTCTTCCCGCACGTAAGCCTTCACCACACGGATGGCGCTGACATTCTCCTGCACGGAAGCATTCAGCTCATCGTATTTCGGAAAAGCCATCTGGAAATATTTCATCGCTCTCCTTATAATAAGGAAGAGAACGATCGCCAGCAGCACAAGCGCTATCAGATAAACCGTGGCCAGCCTGGCATTGATCAGATAAGCCATGGACATGGCGCAGATCATGCTGACCGGTGCCCGGAAACAGATGCGCAGGAGCATCTGATATGCCATCTGGATATTCGTCACGTCCGTAGTCATCCTGGTGACCAGCCCCGCCGTGCTGAACTTATCCAGATTGGAAAAGGAAAATGTCTGGATATTCTCGAACATCGCCTGCCGCAGATTGCGTGCAAACCCGGTGGAAGCCCTGGCTCCGAACTTACCTCCCATGATACCGGTAAAAAGGCCGCACAGCGCCGCCCCCACCATAAAAGCGCCTACATAATAAATATGGCGCATATTCCCTGCCTCCACGCCGTCGTCTATGATCGAAGCCATCATAAGCGGGATCAGCATCTCAAAAACAACCTCCAGGATCATAAAAACCGGCGTCAGAACGGATGCTTTCTTAAATTCCTTAATCTGCGCCGCAAGTGTTTTGATCATACTGTTTTTCTCTCTCCTTTCTTCTACTGTCCTATATCATTATTCAACAAATAAAAAATATTGTCAAAGACTTCACAAAATTTTCACACTACTTTACAGGAATTTTAGCAAATACATGATACTTTTATGAAAAATGGGAATTGCTTTTCTGCCCTTGTAGTGCTAATATTAACGAGTGTAGACAAATGTCCGGCACGGCAGATGCGCTCATCTTATGTGTCCATCTGACATGCAGTTTACCATGCAGCAAGGACATGCTTACCACAGAGAGGAGATCAAGTATGAAAAAGAAAGTTTTAGCAATGATCCTTTCTTCTGTTATGACCCTTTCCCTGTTTGGATGCGGCGGTGGCAACACACAGCCCGCGGCAGAGGATGCGGCAGCAGAAGAGACAACCGAGAACACCGAGGCTGAGGCCGAAACAGAAGAACCCGCAGCAGAGGATGCCGGTGAGACCGAAGGCACAGACGAGGCGGCAGCAGACACAGAAGCATCTACTGACGCGGCAGCGCTTAAGATCGCTATTGTCAGCAGCCCTTCCGGCGTAGATGACGGTTCTTTTAACGAAGACAACTACAACGGCATCCTGACCTTTATCGAGAGCCATCCTGACTGCACCGTTACACCGGTACAGGAGACAACCGGCGACGTTACGGCAGCCGTACAGGCAGTGGCAGATATCGTGGCGGATTATGACGTGATCGTATGCTGCGGTTTCCAGTTCGCAGGCATCGCGACCATCGCGCAGGAGAACCCGGAAGTTGACTTTATCCTGGTAGACTCCTTCCCCTCCGATGCAGAGGGCAATGAAGTAACCGTAGACAATATCTATGCGATGCAGTTTGCCGAGCAGGAGTCCGGCTTCTTCGCAGGTATGGCGGCTGCACTTGAGACAGCTTCCGGCAAGGTGGCTGTTGTCAACGGTATCGCTTATCCTTCCAACGTTAACTACCAGTACGGTTTCGAGTGCGGTGTTAAATATGCCAACGAGACCGAAGGCCTGAACGTAGAGATCGTTGAGCTGGCTTCCTATGCAGGCACAGACGTGACCGGCGCAGACGTAGGCGGTAACTATATCGGCTCCTTCGCCGACGAAGCAACCGGTAAGGTAGTCGGCAACGCACTGATCGCAGAGGGCGTGGACGTTGTCTTCGTTGCGGCAGGCGCATCCGGCAACGGTGTCCTGACAGCAGTGAAAGAGGCGGAAGGCGTTAAGTTCATCGGCTGCGACGTTGACCAGTATGACGACGGCGCCAACGGCGATGCCAATGTAGTTCTGACATCCGCCCTGAAAGTAATGCACCTGAACGTGGAACGTTCCTTAAATACCATCGTAGACGGCACCTTCAAGGGCGCTAACGTGGTACTGCAGGCTGACACGGATTCCACAGGCTATGTGAAGGAAGACGGCAGATGCCAGCTGTCCGCCGAGACCATCTCCAAGATCGACGCGGCTTACGAGCAGGTTAAGGGCGGCACGATCGTTCCGGCAGCGAACTTCAACGGAGTAACTCCTGAGGATTTCTCCTGGTAATTTCATAAAAATATTAAGGCTGTAAGAGGTTTTCTCTTGCGGCCTTTTTTATTTTGCCGTATTCTATAAATATAGTGATTTTTATTTTCATTTAATAATCCAAAGCGAGGGCAGCGCATGTCAGATTACATTATTGAGATGAATCATATCACGAAGCGTTTTCCCGGGATCGTAGCCAATGATGACGTGTCCATCCAGATCAAAAAGGGCGAGATCTACGCACTTCTGGGGGAGAACGGCGCCGGCAAGTCTACTCTGATGAGTATGCTTTTCGGCATGTACGAGCCGGACGAGGGTGAGATCATCATCCGCGGTGAGAAAGTGAAGATTCAGTCTCCCAACCACGCGACAAAACTGAATATCGGTATGGTACACCAGCACTTTAAACTGGTAAGCAACTACACGATCGCCGAGAATATCATCATGGGCATGGAGCCTGTGAAGAAGACTCTGGGCCTTTTTCCCTCTGTGGATCTGAAGAAGGCCAATGAAGATATTCTGGCTCTCTCCCGCAAGTTCGGCCTGGAGGTGGATCCCACGAAGGTGATCGAGCAGATCAACGTATCCATGCAGCAGCGCGTAGAGATCCTTAAGATGCTCTACCGGGAAGCGGAAATCCTCATCTTCGATGAGCCGACCGCCGTGCTGACACCCCAGGAGATCGAATTCCTGCTGGAGATCATCCGCAGCCTGCGGGACGACGGCAAGACCATCATCCTGATCACACACAAACTCGAAGAGATCAAGAAGATCGCCGACCGCTGCGCTATCCTCTGCCGCGGAAAGCTGATCGACATTTTAAATGTAGCTGAGACAGATACCCGGACCATGGCCAATCTGATGGTGGGCCGTGAAGTCAGTTTCACCGTGGACAAGCCGGAACCCAGATTCGGCAAAGAAGTCCTGCGCGTAGAACATCTGACCGTCCGGAACGAAGACCGGTATGAGGTCGTAAAGGATGTCTCCTTCTCCGTGCGGGAGGGTGAGATCTTCGTGGTAGCCGGCGTATCCGGCAACGGACAGATCGAGCTGGCCGATGCCATCGCCGGGCTGATGAAACCTGCCGCCGGCACCATCACCCTGAACGGCGTGGACATCACTTCGTATTCCATCCGCAGACGGAATCTGGCAGGCCTCTCCTATATTCCGGAAGACCGGCACAATGTCGGGCTGGTGATGGACTTTACACTGTCCGATAACCTGGCTCTCAAAAGCTATTTCAAAGAACCCTTTTCCACAAAGGGCGTGGTACATACGGATGCATTCATGAAATACGGCGAGACACTGATCGACAAATATGATATCCGGAGCAGCCAGGGCAATAACACCGTCGTCCGTTCCATGAGCGGCGGCAACCAGCAGAAGGCCATTATCGCCAGAGAGATCGAACTGGATTCCGCTCTCACGATCTTCGTCCAGCCCACCCGCGGTCTGGATATCGGCGCCATCGAGAATATCCACAAACAGATCGTGGACGAGCGCAACAAGGGCAAAGCCATCCTTCTGATCTCTCTGGAACTGGATGAGGTCATGAATCTGGCGGACACCATCGGCGTGATCTACAACGGCGCGATCCAGAAGATCGCAGACGCCAGGACACTGACACCGACTGAGGTCGGAGAGTTTATGATGGGCGTCGGCGACAGGAATGCGAACAGACATGGAAAGGTATAACAGATACGATGAAAAATAAGAATAACTTCCTGCATAAATTAATCTTACAGACCATCGGGCACGAGAAAAGGCAGCATTATATGATCCCTGTCTTTACGATCCTGCTCAGCCTGCTCTTCGGTATCCTGGTGATCGCCCTTCTGGGCAAAAACCCGCTGCAGGCTTACTACAATCTGCTGCAGGGCTCCGGCCTGGCGCCGAAAGCCTCCTATGCCGGACACAAGGGCATGATCACGGACTTAACCAGTTTCCTGAACGCACTGACGCCGATGCTGTTTGCGGCGCTGGCGGTATTGATAGCCCTGAAGGCGGGTCTTTTCAATATCGGCGTATCGGGCCAGATGCTGGCTGCCGGCTTCACCGCTACCATTCTCATCGGTTACTCAGATCTTCCGGCAGTGATCGCCAGGCCGTTAGTCGTCCTGACCGGCTTTGTCATCGGCGCGCTGGCCGGTGCACTGGTAGGCTACTTGAAACACCGTTTTAACATCAATGAGGTCGTATCCACGATCATGTTCAACTATATCTTCCAGAATGTGATCAGCTTTCTCATCAACACCTTCTACGTGGATCCCGTCTCCCGCCAGTCCAGAAACGTAGGACAGGCCGGCCGGCTGACCCTCGTGGACGTGGTGGTGGGCGATTACAAGATGGACATCCCGCTGGGTATTCTGGTGGCCGTCATCGGCATCGCCGTCACCGCCTTCGTTATGAACAAGACAACCCTCGGCTTCGAGATCAAGGCTGTCGGCAACAGTATCCGCGCCGCACAGTATGCCGGTATTCAGGTGGGACGTACCCGTGTACTGGCCATGATGCTTTCCGGCGGATTCGCAGGACTGGCAGGCGTCACCTATTATCTGGGGTATTTTGCCTCCATACAGCCCAAGGTGCTGGTCAGCACAGGCTACGACGCCATCGCCGTGGCCCTGCTCGGCAACAGCTCTCCTGTCGGCATCATCTTCTCTTCCTTCCTGATCACGGTCATTTCGAAGGGAAGCACCTATATGAGTTCCACTTCCGGCGTTCAGGCGGAGATCGCTTCCGCCATAACCGGTATCATCCTGCTGTTCTCCGCCTGCGGCGCTTATGTCAAGTACAAGGTGAACCGCTGGAAAGACGACAGGTAACCGTCCGTAAGAACATATCAATTTGGCCGGGGAATCTGTCCCCTGCCGCAGGAGACTCGGAATGGAGGAATTTCAATGAATACGATTATCATAGACGGCTTATCTTTCGCACTTCCGCTGTTCATCATGGCGATCGGCGGTATCTACTGCGAACGAAGCGGTATCACCAATCTGGCGATCGAGGGACTGCAGGGGTTCGGCGCCTTCTGCGGCGCGCTGTTTGCAGTCTGCATCGCACAGTATTTTGCAGGCAACTCACCGGTTCCCTTCTATCTGGCGATGGTCTTTGCCTTTCTGGGCGGTATGCTCTTTTCTCTGCTGCATGCCATGCTCTGTATCAAATTCAAGGCCAATCAGGTGATCAGCGGCGTCGTGATCAATATCCTGGCCATGGCGCTGACCGAGTTTCTGACCAAACAGATCAATGCCAGCATCTTCGGCGCAGCTTCCAACAAGTTCGTGCTGGGCGTATCTGCCCGCATCACCGTACCGGTGCTTTCGAAGATTCCCGTGCTGGGCGCTGTATTTACGAACCTGTACCCCTTTGAGATCGCCATTGCCCTGATTGCAGTCATCGCCTGGTACATCCTGTATAAGACCAGATTCGGTCTGCATCTGCGTGCCTGCGGCGACAATCCCCATGCAGTGGACGCTGCCGGCATCGAAGTAAGCCGGGTACGCCTGATTGCCGTTATGGCCTCCGGCGCGCTGTCCGGACTTGGCGGCATCTGTTTTGCCTACTCGATCTCGGCCAACTTCTCTTCCAATATCTACTCCGGTTACGGCTATCTGGCCATCGCCGCGCTGATCTTCGGCAACTGGAAGATCATGCCCACACTGGGAGCCTGCCTGCTGTTCGGCTTCGCCCGCTCCGGCGGTTACGAACTGGTAAAAGTACTGGAAATGCCCAGCAGCTATCAGGATCTTGTGATGGTACTGCCCTATGTGCTCACGCTGCTGATGCTGATCTTTTTCAGTAAAAAGAATCATTCACCCAAGGCGCTGGGAGAGATTTACGATAAGGGCGCAAGATAAAGAACGGAAGATAAAAACGGAATAAAAAGCATAAGACAAATAAAAGGCATAAGACAAAAAACAGGATAAAGAACGGAAGATAAAGAAAACAGGATAACACAGTCATAATCATAAGAAAAGAGACGGTAACAGCTGCATCTACAGCAGGCTGCCGTCTCTTTTTTTATGAAAAGTTCCTGGTTCTTACTGCAGGATAAACTCCATCAGCACCGGGTCGTGGTCTGAATACGCATAACCGGTATCCACATGCCGATAAGATCGCACCGTTACATTATCCGAAAGGATAAACCCGTCCAGCGTCACCGTATAGGTCGTCTCCTCGCTGTAGGGTTCATCGGCACTGCGACATGTATTGTGCGCCACATCGTCTTCTTCGCCGCCGTCATCTATGGCCATCCGAAACCCTTCCGGCAGACTTTCCCTCGGAAAAGAACAGGCCCATTCCGGAGCGTCCCCGGAAGTTTCCAGTTTCAGGTTATGGTTAAAATCCCCGCCGCAGATCACGTAATTTCCCGCCGCGTAATCCGCCTGCATATCCTCATAGAGCATGGCAAGCTGCCCGGCACGGATCTCGTCGCTGCTGCCGTAGGCCGACATATGCATATTGTAGAGGCAGAGCGCTTTTTCGTCCGTCAACGGTATCCGCGAGATGGAATAACAGCGGTCCAGATCCACAAACCGGGAGACAGATTCCGATATGGGAAGGCTCCTGCGCACGGCTGCTGTGATCTTCGCCCCGGAATATGTCACAAGACCGGCCTTATTCTTCCCGTGCGGCTCCCAAGGCGGGAAAAAAAGGAAGGGGGAGTCATAGTTCTGCGCATAAGTGTAGTAGTATCCTTCCATAAACCGGTTCACCAGCTCCAGTTCATCAATATGATAAGAACGTGTCCCGTCCCTGTCCACTTCCTGCAGCAGCACGAAATCCGGATCCGCGTCGTTGATGACGCCTGCCGCTCCACAGACCGCGGCGGTCACACTGTCCGCATCCTTGCCCCAGGACGACTTGCCGCCGTCCATGAAGAAACTGTATTCGGGCAGATAAGCGCCGAAACCGATATTGTAGGTCATGACCGTATAGGGCTGCCCGGAAACCAGCATCATTTCTTCCCCTTCGGTTTTATTGACTTCCAAAGTCAATTTATCCGGAAGACGTTTATAGGCAGTGAAGACGTAGATCACGTAGCCTGTGAGCATTAACGCTAAGATGATCAAAATTATGGCTGTATACCTGACTGCTTTTTTCATATTTACCTCTGCGTGGATATTGCCGGCCGTGTCTGCAATATCTCTGAATACGTGATGGAAATTTACTTCCAAACTGATAACTGTTCTTTACGGCAGCTGCATGCAGTTCGAACCCCTGCTAAGCGTCCGCTCTCCCATCTTGCAGCGGACTCCCGCCTTACGAAAAAATGCTCAGATATGGAAGACCTTCTGAATCTGCTTCATCATTCCCAGCACCAGCATGGTCTGTCTGTCCGTGATGCGCGTGTCCGGCGTGACAGTCAGATTCATCTTGCCGTTTTCCTTAAGTCCCATGATATTGATATTATATTTCTTGCGGACATCCAGCTCACCGACCGTCTTCCCCATCCACTCACCGGGCACCTGCACCTCGAAGATCGCATGGTCGTCGTCCAGCTCTATATAGTCAAAAATATGATCCGCACTGTAACGGATCGCCACCCAGTCTGCCAGCTGCTTCTCCGGATAGATGATCTCGTCCGCTCCGTTTTTCAACAGGAACTTCGCATGTACGTCGCTGGCAGCTCTCGATACGACCAGCTTCGCCCCCAGCTCCTTCAAAAGGGAAGTGGTTTCCAGAGAACTCTGAAAATCGTCTCCGATAGCCACAATGCAGAAATCGAAATTGCGAATGCCCAGTGACACAAGAAAATCCGGGTTGGTGCTGTCTCCAATCTGCGCATTGGTGACAAAAGGCAGGATCGCATCCACCCGTCCCTCTCTTCTGTCCACCGCCATCACCTGATGATTTAACGAGTTAAGTTTCTCCGCGATATGCCCGCCGAAACGTCCCAGCCCTACTAATAAAATTGATTTCATAATGTATATACTCTCCTTTTATCCTACCATGATCTTCTCCTGCGGGAACTCCGATACGTAAGGGTGCTTTGTGGAAAGCGCCGCATAGACAATCGTCATGCCGCCCACACGTCCCAAAAACATCAGAATGATAAGCACCACCTTGGACGCCGCACACAAATCCGGTGTGATCCCCAGCGTAACCCCTACCGTCGCGATGGCGGACGCCGCCTCAAACAGCGCCGGCACGATCGGCATATTCTCCGCGCAGCCGATAAAGATGCCGCCCGCCAGAAAGAGACTCAGGTACAGAATCAGCACCGTCGCCGCATAATGCGCCGTGTCATTCGGAATCCTTCTGCCGAAGATATGCGCGTTGGGCCTGCGTCGAAACACCGCCACCGCCGTCGCGAAAAGCACGGCAAGCGTGGTCACTTTCATACCGCCCGCCGTGGAACCGGGTGAGCCGCCGATCAGCATGAGCAGGATCATGATCATCTGGCCGGACTGCGTCAGCTGCGTCAAGTCCACCGTATTATACCCTGCCGTACGGGTTGTGACCGACTGGAAGAAGGAAGCAAGGATCCGCTCCCCCACCGACATATCCTCCCAGCCCGGCATACCGAACTCTTTCCAGTAAAAGAAGACTGCCGGAAGCACAATAAGCACCGCGGTCACGGTCAGCACCACCTTGCTCTGCATACGGTAGCGGCGCAGGTGAAAGCGGTTGCGCTTCACATCATCCCAGGTCAGAAAACCGATACCGCCTACCACGATCAGCACCATCACGATCACATTGACAGCCACGTCTCCCGTATAGGAAGTCAGAGACGAATACGGCTCCTTCACCCCCATCAGATCGAAGCCTGCATTGCAAAAGGACGATATGGAGTGAAACACCGCATACCAGATTCCCCTGACGATGCCAAACTCCGGGATCATAGCCGGAAGCAGCGCCGCAGCGCCAAGCGCCTCTATGACCACCACCATTTTCAGGATAAATCCTGTCATCCGCACGATACCGCCCATCTGCGGCGCGGCGATCGCCTCCTGCATGGTGCTTCTCTGCATCAGCCCGATCTTGCGTCCCGAGAGCTTCGTGATAAAGATCGCCACGGTAATGACTCCCAGACCGCCGACCTGGATCAGACACAAGATCACGGTCTGCCCGAAGACCGACCAGTATGTAGCCGTATCGTTGGTAATAAGCCCGGTCACACAGGTGGCCGAAGTAGCCGTGAACAGTGCATCCAGAAACGGAGCGCTTCCCGCACCTGCCCGCGCCCACGGCAGCATCAGCAGAATCGTTCCCGACGCGATCACCCCCAGAAATCCCAAAAGGATGATCTGCGACGATGAAAGACGTCTTCTTTTTAATGTAATCTTCATGATCAATCTTCCTGTCAGTCAACTTAATTTCTTATCAAATGCCCATATACCCATACGAATAGTCACAAATAATATAGCACTTTTCCACCCTTAAAACATTATAACAAATGACGAATATATTGCAATATCGGCCGGATGTTCTCACCAACTTTTCAATGGGCCGGATGCCTGAGACCACAGCGCTACCCCAATACAATCTCTTCGCCCAGCTTAAAGGAATACAGGATCTTCTCTGTATTTCGATAACCGGAATGCTGCTCCAGCGCTTCCGCGTAGTAATCCAGCTGCACATGATAGCGTCTGGCCAGTTCCTCCCCCGTCTTTACCGCATCGGTCTTGTAGTCGAGCAGCACATATCTGCCGCCTTCCTCAAAAAAGACGTCGATGATCCCCTGGATCAGCACCATCTCCTCCGAAGGGAAGTCCTGACTGAGGCGGTCAGCCGGAAGTCCCAGCACAAAAGGCTGCTCCTTGTGCAGCCGGCCCGCCCGCGCAGCCTCTCCCATCCGCACCGCCACCCGGCTTTTTAAAAAGGCTTTGAGCTTCGGCACCGATATCACCGCATAATATTCTTCCGACAGTCTGCCGCTTAACCGCATCTCTTCCAGTTGACGGTTCAGCAGCGCTTCCACCGCTTTCTCATCGCAGCTGACTTCTTTGGTCAATTTCGTGAAATCAAACAATTCCATCACTTTATGGAAGGCGCTTCCCCGCATGGAACCGCTGACACTTTCGTCTTTTTCGAGAAAACCGGGCAGATAGGGCACCACCGTTTCCTCCTCATACAGCTGAAAGGAGAAGTCCGTCTCTTCCCGCATCCCTGCCATCTTCAGTTCGGATACCGTAGTCTTCGTATAGAGATTCCGCAGATTTTCATACGGATAATGGTAAACAAAGCTGTCTGACAGTCGTGCCATGAGCACCCCGTCCACATCCCGCAACGGATCGGACAAAAGGAGACTCCTCCTGCGCTCCTCCATGCGGATCGTCTCCACCAGCTTCTCTTCCACGATATCCTCCCAGCCGGACAGGATCACCCGGATACTCATATCCTGCTCATAGAACGGATTCCGTTTCTCCGGCTCTAAACCGCACGCGCGGTAGAAGTCGTCCATGCACCGGTTCCTCGCCAGTGCATGAAGCAGCAGATCCAGAAAACTCCCTCTGCCAAGCAGCACATCATAGGGCAGCTGCAGCTCCTCCCTGAAACGGACAGGCAGAAGGGAGGCCGCCGTCTTTGCCGGCTCTTTGAGCGTGCCTGTCAGGATCAGCTTCTCTTTTGCCCTTGTCATCGCCACGTACAGAATCCGCATTTCCTCCGCCAGATTGTCCGCCTTCATCTTGCCGGCGATCACGTTCCGGCGCAGATCCCTGCTGCATATGCGCAGATCCGGTTTGACATAATCCACACCGATCCCGGCGTCAATATCCAGCGCCAGATGCCCGCTTATATCTCTGGTCTGGAAACTTTTCGCCAGACCGCACACGAAACAGACCGGAAATTCCAGCCCCTTGCTCTTATGGATACTCATGATGCGCACAACGTCCGCGTTTTCGTCCTGCAGCGCCGCTTCGCCATAATCCACCTCATACTTTTCCAACTGCTCCATATAGCGCAGGAAATGATACAGGCCGAAGTAGCTCGTCTTCTCGTAATCCGCCGCCTTCACCAGCAGCATCTCCACATTGGCGCGCCGCCTGCCCCCCTCCGGCTTTACCGCCACATAATTCAGGTAATCCGTCTCCCGCAGTATCACCTGCAAAAGCTCCTGCACCGACAGATAGACCGCCATGCCCCGAAAACGTTCCATATGCGCCAGAAACTGCTCCGCTTTCCTCACAAGCTGCAACGGCAGAGGATGAGCCTGCTGCTCCCGCTGCTCCGTACCCTCTTCGCCGGCCGTCCCGTCGTCCGCCCGCTCCGGCGCGCTGTCCGCACTTGCCCGCAACGCATCATACAGATATTTCGCCTGCGGAAAAGCTGCACGGATCAGCGCAATCTCCTCTTCCTCAAAACCGCCCAGATAAGAATGCAGCACCCCATAAAGCGGTATATCCTGCAGCGGATTATCCAGGATCCGCAGAAAATGCAGCAGTTCCTGTACTTCCCCCGCTGCGAAATAGCCTGTCCGTGATGTCATATGCACCGGAATGCCCTCTTCCTCCAGCACCCGCTTAAAGACCTCGTCCCAGCCCGACGTCGTCCGCAGCAATATGACAATATCCCGGCAGCATACCCGGCGCAGTTCCCCGCTCTCCTTATCCGTCACCCGAAATGCCCGCAGCAGCTCCCGGATTTTTGCCGCCACACCATAGGCTTCCTGCTCTTTTACCGTCAACTGCCTTCCGGCGCTGCTTCGCGGCTTCCCGGCCTCCGGGCTCTCCATGCCGTCTGCATAGCTGCCTGCTGCGCCCGCCGGTTTCTTGCCTTCCTGGTTCTCCTCGCCGCTCAGTTCATCCGGCCTCTCACCGGCCTCAAAAAGCAGCAGCTCCGCCAGACAGCCTCCTTCCGGCGCACCGCTCTCCTGCACGGGATACACTGCGCCCGGATGCAGAGCCGCCAGATCGTCATAGACGATGCCGCCCACATCCTGCCCCATGATCTGTTCAAAGACCCGGTTGGTCACATTCAAAATCTCCCCACGACTCCGGAAATTCTGATGCAGGTCGATCTTCCGTGCATTTTGGGACTGGCCGTCCTGTTCTTCCTGCTTATCCGCTTTACCGTATTCCGCATATTTTTCCAGAAACAGCTCCGGCCTTGCCAGACGGAACTTATAGATACTCTGTTTCACGTCCCCCACCATAAAGCGGTTATATCTGCCTTCCTCCTCACCCGAGATACAGGACAGAATATACTCCTGTACCAGATTGCTGTCCTGATACTCGTCGATCAATATCTCATGAAAATGACTGCGGTATTCCAGCGCCGTCTCCGTCGGCACGCATCTTCCTTCCCCGTCCCTCCGCACAAGGATTGACAGGGCGAAATGTTCAATATCATTGAAGTCCAGAATGTTCTTATCCCGTTTCTTCGCGTCGAAGGCTTCCTTAAACGCAAGCGTCAGATCCACCAGCGCCTCTACGGCCTCCCGGCAGATCTCCATCTGCCCCAGCACCTGCTCCCTGGTCTTAAAAAAGAAACGCTTCTGCAGATCGCCCAGCTGTTCCTTCACCTCCGTGCGGATGCCCTTCACCACTTCCCGTTTCAAGGCAGAAACCGTATCGTCTTTCTTAGACGGCAGCCTGTCAAACTTAACTGCTCCAAAAGCCGCACAGAGCAGGTCATAACCGCCGTCCTGCAGCCCTTCCTGCTCACACTTTTGCAGAAGATCTTCTACCATCTCCTTCTCCCGCTCCAACAGAGCCCCATACATGTATGGACCGTCCGCCTCTTCGCACATATGGACCGCATCGGTCAATTTCTCCGCACAGCCCCGCAGGATCAGCCGGGTCTGCCGCATCAGTTCCCGCACCCAGTCCATTTCTTCGAACACAACCGCCGCTTCCACATCCCCTGCCTCCGAATGCGGACTGCCTGCCACCAGGTAATCCTGCTTCCGCTGTGTAAGCCACTGCTCCGGAAAAGGCGTGCTCATGGCGAAATCATAGAGTTTCAGCACGATCTCTTCCACTGCCGTATCCCTGCTGCCCCAGCTGAAATACTCCATGCAGCGCAGAAATCCCGCTTCTCCCGCCGCGTAGCCTGCTTCCAGCACCGCCTCCAGCGCCTCCTGCCGCATCAGCTTCCCCTCTCCTTCCTCGGCGATCCGAAAGCCCGGGTCCAAACCGATCGTATGAAACTGATTGCGCAGCACAAAAAGGCAGAAGCTGTCGATCGTCGTGATCCTGGCATTGTGCAGCAGCGTCACCTGCCTCTGCAGATGCTCGTTCTCCGGATCCGCCGCCAGCCTGTCATTCAAGGCCCTGCTGATCCGTTCCCGCATCTCCGCCGCCGCCGCGTTCGTGAAGGTCACCACCAGCAGCCTGTCAATATCCACCGGATCAGCCCCGTCACTCACCATCTTCACGATCCGCTCCACCAACACCGCTGTTTTGCCCGATCCTGCCGCTGCCGCCACAAGCAGGTTGCACCCTCTGGCATCAATCACTTCCTGCTGCTTCTTCGTAAACGATATTCCCATATATCCTCCCGATCAGTTCCCGGTTCCCTGTTCCTCCGTCTCCAGTTCACGGCGCATACACGCAACCGCGTCCTGCCTGCTCATCTGCTCCAGCCGCCGCATCTCATACCCCTCGATCCGCCCGTCAAACCCGCATACACTCTTATAAGCGCAGTAGGTACATGCATTGCCTGCGCCCTGCTCATAGGGATTGACCGATATAGTACCATCAAGGATCCCGCTGCCCAGCTCACGGATCTTTTGGTTGACATAACTCGAAACAACCTGCAGGTCGTCCTCCTTTATGACACTTGATCTGGCCGAGAAAGATCCGTCCTTTTTCCGCTCCAGCGGCAGGATATCCGACTTGGCTGTAAATTCCTGATCCAGAAGTCTGACAGCCTCGTCATTTTCGTTGACTATTCCGGTCATTTTCAGATCCTGCAGCAGTCTGGTATTGATCTGCTCCGGTGTCATGGATTCCCCGTCTTCCACCATCGGATCGTCGATATGATAGTACAGCATCGCCGCCGGAACGACTTTTTTATCCGGATGCTTCTTCCGCTCCATCTCCACCGCCGCATTCATATAGACTACCAGCTGCAGCTGCAGCCCATAATAGAGCGCCGCCAGATCGAACTTCCGGCTGCCGGATTTATAATCTATGACCTTTACGTAGACGGTATCCTCCGCCTCACAGGTGTCCACCCGGTCAATGCGGCCCCGCAGCCGCATCCTTTCCTGCTCATTCAGCGCAATATTCAGGGACTCCAGATCCTCGATCATGGAAAAGGACATCTCAAACTTCTCCGGCACAAAAGCGCCCTTCCGGAGCTGTCTCTGCAGCGTCAGCACCGTCCGCTTAAGAATCCTGGCCATCCGCCCGATCAGATGCCGGTTGCGGGCACTGCTGTACAGGATCGTCTCCCCGTAAGAAGCCGCATAAGCCTCGATCGCTTCCGTGACCATCTTCTCCGCCGCATCCGCCGGAAAGTCAAACCAGCTGTAGCCATGCTCTTCCAGCTTTCCGGCAAAAAGCTCCAGGACGCCGTGGAAAACATTCCCCATATCCACATCCCGGAAGCTGTATTCATCCCGTTCTCCAAGCGCCAGCCCATATTGCAGGAAATGCCCGTAAGCGCAGGCCGCATACCGCTCAAGCCGGCTGACACTGTTCTGCAGCATGGTTCCGTAAAGCGCCCTTGTCACCATCCCGGACAGCGGCGTATCACGGTAACGATAAAATGCCGTCCCGATCAGCTTATCCAGCGTATCCCGATACTGCTCCCTGCTCTGATAACTGTGGTAAAAGGTATACGTCTTCCGTCTGGACTGCTCCGATATCCTGCCGCAGGCATAATCCCGCAGCATATCCGCCAGCAGCCCCATACCGTCCCTGCCGCACACAACCTGCTCTTCCAGCGGGTCCTGCTCCGGCGTCCTGACCCGCAGCGCCGGAAAGAGCTTCTGCACCAGATCCACCAGATAGGCCGGCCGCAGACTTTTTCCGTCATTTCCCACCTTGGCATAGGACAGATACAGCCGCTCGGAGGGTTTCGTCATATTCAGATACAGATACAGCCGCTGAATATACATCTGCTGCCTGGGAGACGGCGCAAGCTCCAGCGACGATTCCCGCAGAAATTCCCTGTCGATATCCGAAATGATCCCGCCGTTTGCGGCCCCCTTCGGAATATTGCCGTCATTCACTCCCAGGAAAAAGAGCACCTTCACCTGTTTTAAACGGGTTCGCTCGATATCCCCCACCAGCACCCGGTCCACGTTCTGGGGGATCGTGCCTACACTGATCTCCGTCAGACCCGAATCAAGAATATCCGCAAACTCCCTGCGCTCCATCTTCTCCCCGGCCAGCAGCCCGTAGATCTGATCCAAAAGGTCGATCACCAGCGCATAGATCTGCCCGTACTCTTTGGCTCTGGCCAGATCCCCCTGCTCTTGAAACTGCAGTTCATAGTGTTTCAGCTTCTGCTGCAGCTCGTTGTGTACAAGAAACTGATAGAGCGCCTGCACCAGCTCCCCGGCTGTTTGTGCCGGCGCAAGCAGCGGCGCCAGCTGCATCAGCAGCCCCTCCCGCATCACATTGTACTGCGCCAGCTGTGCAAGCGCCGCCTCTTCCCCCTTCCTGCCGTCTTCCTTATAGATAAAGATATCCTGCCATCTTTTCCGCCCATGAATACCGAACCTGCGGACATAATTCTCCAGCCGATCCACATCCTGCGCCGCAAATCCCGTCAGACCCGTGCGCAGATAATGAAACACCGCCTCATAGCTGAAATCCTGCAGCACGATCCGCAGCGCGCTCCGGATATACTCCGCAAAAGGATTGCGCAGGATTCCTCTCGTATGATCCAGATAAATGGGGATGCCAAACTTCGCAAACTCCTCTTCCGCCAGACTGCCGTAGGCTCCCATATCCCCCGTCACCACGGCGATATCACGATAATGCAGGCCCGTACTTCCTGCCAGCAGCTTCCGGATCGCGATACAGGTCTGCCGAATCTCCTCCTTCGGTGTTGACGCCTCAAACAGGCAAAGGCTGTGTACCTCTTTCTCATACACCTGCGACGGATACCGGAACAGATTCCGCTCCAGATGCGACAGCTCCGCATTGTCCACGAACCGCGGCAGCCTGCCCTCCATACGCCCTGCGCACCACACCGCTTCATCCTCCGCCACATCCACCTGCCCGGCCAGCCTGCGCAGATCGGATACCGTCTTCTTACTCAGGTGAAAAAGTTTATGCTCCCCATCCATCTGGTAAGGATTCTCCCTGTCGTCGATGGTGACCGTGACGATCACCTTCTTCGCCAGCCGGATCAGCTCCTGTATCACCCGGTTCTGGATCGGCGTAAAACCGGTAAACCCGTCAAAAGCGATCACACTGTTTCGGATGATCCCGGAGCGCGGGAGTGCCTCCTTAAGCCTGTCCAGCGTTTCCTCCGTCGTGATGAATTTCTCATGGATATACTCCACAAAAGCCCGGTACAATACACCAAGATCCTGCAGTTTATGATACAGCGCCCCGCGGGATCTGGCATACTCGGTCAGCTGCTCCATCTCCTGCAGCCCGATACCATACTGCATGAACTCGGATATGGCCGACTTCACCTCATGAATATAGCCTATCTTATGCAGATGGGATCCCATCACCTTAAGCTGCCCCTGACACTGCTGCGCCACCTTGCGCAGCACCAGGCTTTTGCCCGTATCATCAAGCACCGGCACATCCTCACAGCCCACCTCCTCCAGAATACGGTGCGTCAGTCTGCCAAAGCTCAGAACGTCAATATTCATGATGATATGACTGGAATGCTCCACCACCAGATCCATCTGCGTCTGCATGGTAAACTGATCCGGCACGATGAGCAGATAGTCCGTCTCCGGATGCCGCCCGGATGCCTGTATGATATCCTCATGCAGCTTTCTGCTCTTGCCGGAGCCCGACGCCCCGAAGTAAAATTGAAGTGACAATCTCCTGTCCTCCCGTTTCTTTCCTTATAAAAAACTGTCATACCGGATGCAGCAAACCACTCCATCCGGCACAACAGCTTCTTTCGTCGTTTTATTTACTTCTTATTTAAAAGGAATCACGCCGCCGTCATAAGTATTGTTGATAAACTCCGTGATCTCATCGGACTTCAGTACATCCACCAGAGCCTTGATCGCTTCGTTCTCCTCATTGCCTTCCTTTACGGCGATCACGTTCACATAGGTCTTAGCCGCCTCGGAATCAGCCTGCTCGTAGGCAACCGCATCCTTCGCTACGGAGAAGCCTGCCTCCAGTGCATAGTTGCCGTTCAGGACAACGAATGCCACCTCGTCCTTCACTCTCGGCACCTGCGCCGCCTCCAGCTCCTGGATCTCGATCTCATTGGGATTATCGACGATGTCTCTCACCGTTGCCTCCAGACCCACGCCGTCCTTCAGCGTGATGATGCCGTTGTCCTGCAGCAGCAGAAGGGCTCTCGCCTCGTTGGTCGTATCGTTGGGCACTGCCACCACGTCACCCTTTTCCAGTGTGGTCAGATCGCTCTTCGTGCCGGGATAGATGCCGAACGGCTCATAATGGATGCCGCCTGCATTGACAAGGTGCGTCCCCTGCTCCTCATTGAAGGAATCCAGGTACGGAATATGCTGGAAATAGTTGGCGTCGAATTCACCGCTCTCTACTACCATATTCGGCTGCACATAGTCATTGAATACCGTCACTTCCAGCGTCCAGCCCTGCGCTGCCAGAAGCGGCGCCGCCTGCTCTAAGATCTCGGCATGGGGTGTTGCGGATGCCG
>ERZ808044.101-NODE-101-length-118443-cov-12.993115_pt1 | contig 118443 bp, 119 predicted proteins | sample MGYA00380195_ERZ808044 | MGnify/ENA primary metagenome ERZ808044 (study PRJEB31490, sample SAMN06133423) | mouse gut metagenome | isolation source: Z7_2 | host: mice | place: China: Chengdu | collected 2015-05 ...
AAAAAAAGCCTACAAAAAATTTGATAGGGGCAGTCTGCGCTTTTTTGGCTACCCGGAAGGTTTTGGTTTCATAGTAATAATCCACATTGCGAAGCCAATCCGAAATTTCTTCGTCTTCCGGATATCGATCCGCACTCTTCTTCGCCATATCCGATTGCATCGTGATATGTACTCGTTGCATGAACATTGCCCTGTTTGCTAAAAGGAACGCTTTATATGCGGTTTCATTTTCTTTCAAAGTTTTAATGCCGGCATACATCCTTTCATATGCTCGCCTGCATTCCGCAATATTCTTTGAAGCCGCCGAAGTATATTTAGTATCAAGCAAAGAAGCCGTCTTTTCTAAATCAACTACCCAACTTTTATATAAATCCACCAAATTATACATAGAGGAAATCTTGGTATCTTTATCTATAAAATTTAAATCCGACAAGTATTTCATTGACAGTTCATCATTTGTTATTACCCTATTCTTCGGAAGAGAAAAATTCATAGCCGGAATTTCCTCTATAGGAAAAAAATCATTCCAGACACTACCTTTACCCTGCTCGTCAATATCCCAGTCTACCGAAGTACCAAGTCCCGTACCGTATATTTTTTTGTGGCGATAAAGAAGTTCGAGAGAGCATTCTTCTTCATCCATCAAATGAATATCCGGATTTGGATTGCTTTCAACAAAGGAAAAACAATTATTATGAGTATTAATCTCAATACGTGATTGAAATATGCAATGGTTGGCTTTCGCCGGAACTTCTTCAAGTTCGTTTACAAGCATAACCGTAACTGACCATATGTCATCCGATACCTTCGTTCGTAAAGCAACTATTTTTGCGCTTGTTCCGTCAAGTTCTCTGTTTGATTCGGCATCAACATATTCCCCTTTTGAAAAATCCAATATAAACTCCGAAATTTCATGCGGAACACGGACATATCCAGCATTGCAATAATCCACAAATCTATATGCTATTTGCTTCAAAATCTGATACTCGTTTTCGGGAATAGTATCTTTCTCGAAGATATCTCTGACTTCCTTTGCTTTAATTTGAGTCAAAAGTTTCATTGTCCCCGTATTCTTATCAAAAGACATTTTATGTGCAAGTTCCGACGGAACAGCATAATGTTCAGAATCGGCAGGAGTATACGGTATTGCACAATCCGTTATTAACGCCTTTCTATACGTTGCAAACGTTACTTTCCCCTTTATAATATCTGCATCTCCCTTTATAAGAAATGTAATACCCATTGATGACGGCATATACTGCATGGACATGCCAATCTCTTCATCCAGATTTTCATCTGCCGTTTCGTCAAATTCAGACACATGTTTACGGGATTCTTGCACCGGTTCCGTTTGGATTTCAGCCTCCGCATCGGATTCTTCTTTATCGGTACTCCCGTCTGCTTCCGGTAAAGGGACCGTTTCATCGTTATCCTGATTCATTTGATTTCCCTGCGGAAAAAGTATCCCCACGGAATAACGGCTTGTCGGTGTGCTGGAAATCAGTTCATGTTCGATATCCGGCAGAGAAAATTCCGATCCCGGTCCAAGCAGTTCCGATTTGATAATTTTAATATACTCTTCTCGTGCATCAATCAATTGTTTTCTGATTTCACTTTCGTTCACATCAATACCTCCGCTTCCGTAATCGGTTTATTAACCAAGTTAATACTTACATTGACACTTTCGGACAACTCTATAACATTTTCCAATTCCAGCGTTTCCGAAAGATTATCCACATTATTATATACGACTTCAAGTACGCTTCCTTCTTGCGGAATATGCCCGCTCAACTTATTGTTAATTGCCTTACCGATAAGTTCAAGGATTGTCCTGCGCTCGCGCCTAACGATGCGACATGCCTCAAAATAACCGTTGATATCATTCAAAATCTTCACATCTTGAGTAACTTTAGCAATATATCCCATAGTTTCTACATCTCTGGGCCCCACAATATGACTGTCCTCTACTAACCATGAGCGAATTGTAGCCTCTTGTAATGAGCTTCCAATCTTACGCAATTTTTTTGCAATATCGGAATATGTGTAATCTCCCCGCATCTTATATCTCCTTAGCGCATTTTTCCAATATTCGGCCTTTGCAGAAGCCTCTATTACTTTTGTGCTCAATTTCCCCGTATCAAGCAGTTTTTCATAAATGAAGTCTACAATATTTTTGGTATAGTCATCCCTTCTTGTAAATACCAAAAAATCCCCCGATAACAACTTATCCACTGTCTTCTCCGTAACACTTCCTGCTTCGTGATTGAATACAACCGCCGTATAGTTTTTTGAGAAAAAAATCCGTTCACCGGTTACGAACACACCTACATGTTTAACTTCCGAAGTAGGGGAATTGCTATTGGAAACAAGCCCGCTCTCTACAAATCTACCGATATCCAGAACATTCAATTTTTCAATATATTCCTCTAAATCCGAAAATTCTTGAATAATAATTTCCTCTTCTTTATCGGAATATATATCCTCCGAATCCTCTTCATTATATCTGATACCACAAATCTTAGAATTCAATCTTTTCTCGGACTTGTCTTTTTTCCTCTTTTGATAGCCAAACAATTTATTTTCACATTCATACAACAAAATATCAATATTTTTTGCAGAATGACATTGAAACGGATTAAATTTTTTACCGTTTATGTCTCCGACCACAAGAACCGATTCATATTCATGAGTTGCATCAAAGCGATTCGCCGTAACACATATAACACTGTCATCATTATCTTTCAAAACACCGGTCATAACCAGCATCTCTGCATAATAAGCCTTTGGTACTACTATTGCAATTTTTCTCCCGCTGTGTTTAGCCAAATATTCTTTTATCGCCAATGCCTTCGGAGATTGGTTCATAAACTCATAATATTTTTCTTCTATGTTGTTTATCACGGCAATGCATAATTCTTCTGCTGCACCGGCTTTACCGACAATATCCCATAATTTATCAATACGCTCTTTCGGGGACAAAACCGTAGCACCAATCTTTAAATTTGCAACTATATTTTCCATCTGGCACATCGAAAATACAGATGTAGTTAATAAATTCAATAGTCCATAAGCAGACAAAATAAATTCGTTTTTCTGTTCGCCAATCCAATTGGATTGCCTAATCAAAAGCAGTGTATTCTCAATTTTACGATATTCGTCCCAAGTCCACCCACCTGGAACAAGAATCGATGAAACCGTATTATTGACAATATTATCAATCTGCTTTTCTAACTCTACCGTAAATGAATTAACGCATTTAATTTTCCCTGCACTTTTTGACAAATAACCTTTTGTACAGGCAAATATGTTCGCTTCCTCGTACATATCTAAAATATGGTCACTGGCATCAACATTAAGAAGTAAAGCAATATGTACAAAACAAAGAGATTTTCTCCTTAACAAATCGGCTAACTCCAAACTGTTTTCCGTTAAATAATGTACTCCGTTGACAAGCAATCCTACTACCTTGTTTCCGTATTTATCAAGAACAAGATCTCTTGCAACAGACATTTTCCCGGCAATTTTAAGAACAGGAATAGCTTTTGTCGGATTAGTCCCGAATTGTATTTCTTCCTGACCTGTATAATACGCCGCCGGTACAATATCAAGCAATCCTATCCGCTTTTTCTCCCCATATACAATGCTCAAATGCTTACATATTTCCGAAAAGTCTCCTCTGTTGGATACAATGACTACCGCCACATTAATCAAACTTGGGACATCCGCAATAGGTATATCAAAAATATGAGATAAAAATTCCTCACGATTTGTTTTTGACTTACGCACACCTCGTCCGTCAGTCAGTGAAGATGTTCCATAATATGGTTTTACCAAATGTTTATAGCGTTTAAAGGATACTTTGCGTATTGATTCACCGTTTTTGCCTTTCGCATCTTGTCCAAGAACCATATACTTAATTCCGTTACCGTCTTCTAATCCTTTCCAACAATATCTTTTATTTTCATACATTACCATATCACCGATTTGAAGTCGGGAAATGATATCGTCATTTGTCCAAAGATTATAAAACAGACACCCTAATGTAACGGCCACAACCGATATAATATCAAAACAAATCGATCCTGTATGCAATGCAAAGTTGACAGAATGCTTTTCACCGGCAAAAACATTATCAAAAAATTCGATATAACGTTCTATAATACTTTCTTTTGAAATCAGTGCATCTTCATAATAAATATCGCACTTATCAAGCATAACACTTATAAGATTATTATCCGTCATACAGATACACTCCTGCCTAATTATTTTTCATTAGCATATCAATACATTTCAGAATAAACAAAGCCATTTCTTCAATTACAGGAATTGTAACGGAATTACCCAGTTGCTTATATTTTTGCAAATCCGGTAGATCTTCCGGAAATGAAAAACTGTCATTTCCGTTACTATCTAAAAATGCATAATTTACAAAGCCTTGCAACTTCCCCCATTCCATTGGAGTCATAACACGAATCCCCATATCATTTAACGGAGTTTTTTTCCCTTTAATTTCCATGCCCGCAATCCCTTCTTGCGGATCAAAAATCAGATTTCTTTCACGCCCAGACCCACCGGTTGCCAATAATGTATTTGCAATCGGTTTTTCTATGTTTGGTTCATTTACAATTCGATATCCGAATCCATACCCTTTGCCTTCTTGTCTGGCCCTATGTTTAATAAGCGTATCCAAATATCCGGATGCCATATAATATTTTGCATCCACATTATGTTCCAGCACGTCATTTAAATTATCATATAACTGTTTCCCTCCGGATTTCGGTAGTTCTTTCGGCAACCCCAAAAGCTGCTCTTTCCCGAACCTCTCCGTATCAAAACCGATTAAATAGGTCCTGGGACGATTCTGGGGCACACCAAAATCACGAGAATTCCTAATAAAATCTTTTGGCTTGTACACCGGCATACCATCTTCCGATAGTTCAACCCCTATAATATAATATCCTAGTTTAATTTCTAATGTTTCGATGATTTTTTTAAATGTTTCCCCTTTGTTATGTGTCACAAGTCTGTCAACGTTTTCCAGAAAAAACACTACCGGACGAGTCCGTTCAATAATATCGGCAATATGAAAAAATATCTTTCCTTTTTCTTCATTTTCAAATCCTTCCTGAAGTCCGACTCTGCTAAAAGTCTGACAAGGAAAGCCCGCAAGCAAAATATCATATTCCGTTTGCTCTATGAGAGTTTTGAATTCGTCACTGGTCAAATCATGTTTCGGATTATCTCCGAACAAATGCTCATAGGTCTTACATGCGCACTTGTCTATCTCCGCCGATAACACATTGGTAAATTTGCCCGTCAATTCAAATCCTCGCCGTATACCGCCTATACCTGCACATAAATCAATTGTTTTATATGGTGCAACCGGTAATACACGTAATTCATCTATGATTACGGACATACAATAATCCAACTCTTTCTTTATCTCATGCCCCCAAAATCTTAACACTACCCAGCCTTCCTGCTGCAATCTTTCTGTCACATCATTATCACGTCTCATATTTCGTTCGATCTTAGCTATCCAAAATTCTTGATTACTCTTTATTTCTTCACGGGCACATTCCCAATTATACCCATGCCAGAAATCTCCGTCACAAAAAACAGCAATCTTCCTGGCCGGAAATGTAATGTCTGGTTTCCCGAATACTGATTTATCATTTCTTTTAAAAGTTGTTATGCCATTACGAATCAGTTCCGTGCAAAGCACACTTTCAAGTGCCGTATCTTTATTTCGCACTCGACTCATATTATACTTAATTTCTTCCTTGGTTTTCTGGCGAGCCATTGCGCATCACCTCACTTCTTAGTTTCAATATCATCAATATTTTTATCTTCGACAAATTCCACTACATCGCCAATACTACATTTAAGTAATTTGCATATTTTTTCCAAACTTCCCATAGAAACAGGCTGATTTTTTGCCAACCGTCCCAAAACATTTCCCGTTATTCCGGCTTTGCATGCCATTTCTGTTCTCATCATATTTTTATCAATAAGAAGTTTCCAAAGTTTATTATAACTTATAGCCATTTAAAACCTCCGACACCAAACAATCTGATATAAATATACACATAAAGCTTATCATAATACCCCTTATAACACAACTACAATTCACGAAAAAGTGAGCACACTGCTTTCTCGATTATTACTCTCCACTGCAACCATAGCATTTTCGATACACCATATTTTAAGATGGCGCAGTACATTAGAAAGTACAACACCATCTTAAAATCTGACCATGTTCAAACCTCATCGTCAACTCCAAAAACCTATAAATGCTTTCTCCCATTCGTCTGGAACGCATCATGTCCCATAATACTCCTTACAGCCTGCCCCAGACCCCTGGCCCTCCCATGCTGATGATACGGATGGAAGGCCTTATGCTTATGGAAAATAACGCACTCCCCCTCTCCCGGATATTCCGGATTATGGATATACCAGATATACCCCGTATTTTTAGACTGGATCGTCACATCATATTCCTCCGCCAGAATAATGTTAAAATACGACTTATCCAGCCGCTGTATCTCTTCCGCCCGGAACATCAGCCATCCCTCCCTTCCCGAACCACGCCGACAACGCTTCCTCCACGATACCCGCCACGTCCGCAGGCTTCACACCGGCAAAATACCTCTCATACACATCCGCCGACAACTTGATGGATTTTCCGTCAGAACCCTTCTTCCATATCCCGTCGCCAAGCGTTTCCATCTCCCTCTTCTCCGTCACATTTCCAGCCATGCCCCTGACACACTTCGCCGTCTTCGCATCCAGCCTGATCTTCCCTTTTCTGCCAGCCCGGACACCACCTTCTGCTCCTTCCCCGACAGATAAGACAGATCCACCGCTGCCACCAGAGGCAGCGTCCCCTCGTCCAGCCGCTCCTTCAAAGGTTCTTCCAACTGCTGCACCCGCGCATATACCTGGCAATATTCCTCCCAGTCATCCCGTACTCTTTCCCAAGGGCATCCCGGCTCTTCAATCTGTGGACATCATGTCCACAAGTCCCCGCCGTGTCCTGCCCGTTCAGCCTGGCAATCTCTTCCAGAATGTCATTCCGTCTCCCCTGGCTGCCGACTTTCTCATACCGCTCCGCCAGCACCGCCGTCTTCTCGGACGGCAGAAGCTCCGCAAAGCCCCTCTGTATTACATTGGTCTCGATCACATAGACATAGGCTTCCTCTTCCGTCAGGTCCGTCTTTACGATAGACGGAATCTCCGCCAGCCCGGACAGCTTCCCCGCCATCTGCCAGTTATACCCGGACAGCATCTCATATCCATCTCCCTCCTGCCGCACGATCACTGGATTCAGAACGCCATGTTCCCTAATGCTCTCCACCATGTCCTCCAGGCGCTCCCCCTCATACAGCCAGAAAGGATGCTTCCGGAACGGGCGGATGCCGTCAATGGGCAGCATCCTGATACCGCCCCTGTCAGCAGGTCCACAGCGTCATTAAAAATCTTCCTCTTCGTCCCATTAGCCTTCATACGAAACCAACTCTTTGCAAACTTTCTATAAGCCACTCCCGCACTCGCCTTCGGGCTGTACAGCACTATCGGCAGGCTGTAATAAATGCTCTCCCCCACCTTCACCGTACTGGGAATCCTCGTCTCAAACACCCGTATCCGCTCCTGGAAACTCTCCGTCACTTTCTCCGTCAATACTTTACACAGCTTCGTCCTGGACTCACACATAGTCATCAGGATGCCCGCAATCCCCAGCCCCGGATTGATCCGTTTCCTGATCTTCACCACCGTCCGCAGAAAGTCCTGCATCCCCATCATAGCCAGAAGCTGGGGGTTCACCGTGATAATGACCTCATCGGCAGCCGCAAGCGCATTGATCGTCAACGTCCCAAGGGACGGGCAGGTATCAATCAGAATATAATCATATTTCTCCCGCAGCGGCTCCAGAATCCCGGCCAGCATCTTCTCCGCCCCCATTTCCAGCCGCAGCTCCGCATCCACCACTGACAGATAGATAGACGATGGGATGAAGTCCACCCCGCCCTTCGTCCGTATGTACTTCTTCGGGGACGGCAGCTTCATATCCTCAATCTGCGCCATCATCAGATGCCCCACCGTATCCTCCAGCACTCCCCTATCCTCCACACCGAACCACGTTATCAGGTTCGCCTGGCTGTCAAAATCAACCGCCAGAACCCTCTTCCCCATCTTCCGCAGGCAGTACGCCAGATTGAACGTAGTTGTTGTCTTCGCCGTACCCCCTTTTTGTGAACCGACCATATAAATCTTACCCATATATCAAAACCTCACTTTCCTCTCTGCCACCATGCCTAATCACATTTCCTCAAACACATCAATATAGTCCGCCGACTTCCTCGGCTCAATGACTAGCTTCCCTTCCTCACACCGGACCGTCAGGAGCGTCCCCGCCCCAAAGCCCAGTTCTTCCAGCCAAAGCCCCTTAATATGATTGTCGGCGTGGGCTTATAATTACACCCGCTCTGCTCATATACCTTAAATTTTCTAACATCCTTTTTTGCCATAAAACTTATCCTCCATTTTATAACAGACAGCTTCCCTGCCCAAACAAATCATACCTTACAGGACTTGACTGCCCTGCGAAAAGAAAAAGGACTTCAAATCACTTCCGTTTTTCCTGACAGAGCGAATCGAAGTCCTATCTTCGTTATTTCTTTTATAACCTCGCACTTCTCTAAAGCCAGTACCTCCGCTATGCACTGAGTCACATCTGACTTTCAGTATAGTAGGTATTGATATGTACGGCGCCGTCCTCTCTCCACCCCGCATGAGTTAAAAAAATAGGACTAAGGAGTGCAAACCCGTTGATTTTACTGGGTTTCTCTAACCTTGTCTCAATTATAACATGAGCATCAATGAACATCTGCGTTCGTGCAATATAACAGAAATATTTAAGCGCTCCCTCAAGATTGGCACTTTTCCATATACTGTCTACCAACATCCTTTTTGCCATTTCTATAGCCGTATCATGCATTTTATTATTCCTCCAACTTTTAAGAAACGTTTTTCTTATTATATTTGGCTCGCGGGATTTTCTCCATTATATATTTCTCCATTGTAAAAACCACCAGATTAACCACCTTTGGCTACTTTTTCTCAAAATTGCGGTTGCGGAATGATTTTTGACTCATTATAATAGAAAATGTACCGGAAGTGTCTTTTAGGCGCCTCCTCCGGTAAAGGATATTGCCGCTGGGCAATACATAGAAAGGAGCTTCAATAAATAATGAAAAAAGAATGGAAAATACTGCTCGGTACAGGAATTCTTTTGATCGCCGCAGTTGTGTTCTATGTGGTTTCCCTGATAAACGACCGGGTTCCCTCCAATAATATCTCCGTTACCGGAAACACAGGCGGAAATCTGAATAATGACGGGCTTTTTGCCGAGGCTGACGGGAAAATCTATTTCTCCAATGCCTATGACGGAGGATGCCTGTATTCCATGAATACGGACGAAACAGAAATTAAGAAGCTGGTCAACTCAAGAGCTTCCTTTATCAATGTGGGCGGAGATTACCTCTACTATTACATGGACAGTTCTGACGGCGGGGACGGCATGGGCTACGTGATTCCCACCCGCGGCGTCTACCGCTGCAAATTAAATGGCCGGGAAAGCAAATGCCTTGACAGAACCGCTTCCGTCTCCATGCAGCTCGTGGGAGATTACATCTATTACCAGCACTACAATAACACGGATTTTACTCAGCTCTACAAAATCAAAACCGATAAAAGTGAAAAAACGCTGGTTTCCGACAGCGTCATCAATCCGGCGGCCTGCTTCGACGGCGTAATCTACTTTAACGGCACTCAAAGGGATCATTATTTGTATGGTCTCGACACCAGAACGGACAGTATTTACACTCTCTATGAGGGCGACCTCTGGTATCCGGTTTATCATCAGGGCTACATCTACTATATGGATGTTTCCTCCAATTACCGGCTCTGCCGTTACTCCCTCTCCGCCAACACCGTGGAAATCCTCACCAACGACCGTGTGGACTGCTTTAACGTAGGCGATTATTCCATTTACTACCAGAAAAATTCCGCCGACGCTCCCGCTCTTATGCGGATGAACCTTGACGGAAGCAATCCCGAGGTAGTGGCAGAGGGCAATTATGAAAATATTAATCTCACCTCCACTTACGCCTACTTTAATGCGTTTGGCGAAGAGACCCCCGTTTATCATACTCCGGTAAACGGTCCTGTGAATGTAACCGCCTTTACGGCCGCTATGGATGCGGTGGCTCCCTGACCAACAAACGTTGCCAAAGGCAACTTATTGTAACAAACGCCGCCAAAGGCGGCTTATTGTAGCAAACGCCGCCTTTAGCGGCTTATTGCAATTCCTTCAGCATCTGTCTCACCGTCTTTCCCGTCAGGGGATGTCTCTGCCAGGGACAGAGTTCATTAAGCGGCTCTAACACAAATCGTCTGTTTTCCATATCGGGATGAGGCACAGTAAGTGCCTTATCCCCGGAGACAAAGCCCTCATAAAAAAGGATATCCAGATCCAGAGTTCTTGGCCCCCAGTGTATCTTTCGCTCTCTCCCCGCCTGCTGTTCAAGGGACTGCAGAAACGCCAGCAGTTCATAGGGCGAAAGAAGGGTTTTCAGTCCAATAGCGCCGTTTAAAAAGTCCTCCTGTTCCACCCCTCCATAAGGGGATGTGGTAATCAGACTAGAACTCTTGACCTCCCGGATTTTGGGATGGTTTCTGATTTCTTCCAACGCCCTGCCGATATAGCCCTGCCGGTCTCCCATATTGGACCCGATTCCCAGATAAGCCTGATGCCATCCCCGCTCTATTCTTACGGAAATATTGGAAAAGGGAAGCTCCACAGGAGCCATGGGCTTTTTGAGTTCCAGCACAAGGCTTTCCACGTTGGGGAAGGTGAGAAGAATCTCCTCCGCCAGGTGCTCTGCTGCCGCTTCGATGAGCAGGAAGGTATTCTCCCTCAAATAACTGTGTATCAGCCGGCAAACCTCACCATAATGGGTGGATAAGGTAAGCTCATCCGCTATCCCTGCCCGTCTTAAATCTGTATTTAAGGTCACATCCACCTTAAAAAGCTGCCCCTCTCTGGTCTCCTCCGGATGTACGCCATGGGCGGCATACACCTCCAGATTTTCTATTCTGATCTGATCTCTGTGCTGATTTCCGATCTCATCTTCCATATAATCCACTTACTTTCCCGACCTTTCTTACCTATATTCCTGCATTCAAAATGGCCTTCGCCATTTTCACCGCCCGTACATTCTCCTTAATATCGTGTACCCTGACAAAAGCACAGCCCTTCATAACGCCAAAGACCGTGGTCACCAATGTTCCCTCTACCCTCTCTGTTACCGGAAGATCCAGGGTAAGCCCTACAACGGATTTGCGGCTTGCACCCAACAGCACCGGAAAGCCCAGCTCCCTTAAGGCTTCCAGAGAATGGAGCATCTGCAGATTCTGCTCATAGGTTTTGCCAAACCCTATCCCGGGATCAAGAATGATCTTTTCCCTCTCAATCCCGGCCTGCTCTGCAAGGGCAATCGTTTCCCTTAAATCTCCTGCCACATCCTTGAGGAAATCTTCATAAACCGCCTCTTTCCGGTTGTGCATAAGCACACAGGGCAGCTTTGCCTTAGCAATGACCTCCGCCATCTTCGGATCCCTTTTCAGCCCCCAGATATCGTTGATCAGATCGGCTCCCGCTTCAATACCCTTCCCTGCCACCTCAGCTTTACAGGTGTCCAGAGAAATCGGAACATCAAACCGCTCCTTCACCGCCCGTATCACAGGCACTACCCGCTCCGCCTCCTCTTTGCAGTCTACCTGATGATACCCCGGCCTGGTGGATTCTCCGCCGATATCCAGAATATCCATGCCCTGGCCTATCATCTCTTCCACACGAAAAAGAGCATCGTCAAGGCGGCTGTATTTCCCTCCGTCCGAAAAGGAATCTGGAGTTACATTCAGAATTCCCATGATATAAGTTTGATGCACCGTGTCAAACTCCCGTCTGCCAATCTTCATTCGCTCTCTCCTGACTGATAACCGCCCAAAGGCTGTTACCCTAACTGTCCTGCTTCATCATCTGAAAAAACTGATTCTGCAGCTTCTCATCCTTCTCAAAAGCTCCCCGAACCGCCAGGGTCACCGTTCGGCTTCCTGGCTTTTTGATGCCGCGCATCGTCATGCACATATGCTCTGCCTCCGCCATCACCAGCACCCCGGCAGGCTGCAGATTGTCCATAATCGCATCCGCGATCTGGCCCGTGAGTCTCTCCTGAATCTGAAGTCTTCTCGCATACACCTCCACCGTGCGGGCCAGCTTGCTGATTCCCATCACCTTTCCTTCCGGAAGATAGGCGATATGTATTTTTCCGTAAAAGGGCAACATATGATGCTCGCAGGTGGAATAAAAGGGAATATCCCTCTCTATCACCATTCCACGCTCGGTCGCTGTGAACGTTTTGGATAAATGCTCCGCAGCCGAAGCATCCATTCCCGCAAACAGCTCTTCATACATCCTGGCCACTCTCCCGGGAGTTTCCTTAAGCCCTTCCCTGTCCGCATCCTCACCGATACCTTCTAACAAAAGCCTGACGGCCTCTTTAACCTTTTCTTTGTTTACCATGTAAATCTCCCCTCACACTGCTCTTATCTTCCAGGCTCTTTTCCACAATCCTGACTAGCTCCCCCAAATAGGACAGGGAGCCAAAAGCTATAATCACCGCCGTCTCATCCGCCAGAAGATACGCCAGCTCTACGGCCTCCTCCACACTGTCAGTGGCTGTCACATTCTCATGATACTTCCCTGCCTTACAGGCAAGCTCATAGGAGGAAGTCCCTCTCTCTCCTTTAGTAGGCACCGTCAGTATCTGTGCCGCCAAAGGACAGGTGACCCTTAAAACCTCCTCCTGCTCCTTATCCCGCAACATCCCTATTATATATAGAATCCTCCTGTTTGTAAAATAAAACTCTATGGACTCTGCCAGCCGCCTAGCAGCATCCCTGTTGTGGGCGCCGTCCGCGATGAAATAAGGCTTTCGGGAAAGCACCTGAAAACGCCCCGGCCAAACAGTCTTCGCAAGTCCCTGGTAAACTGCCTTATCCGATATTGGAAATCCTGTTTCGGACAGCGCCTCCACCGCCCTCACTGCCACCATTGCATTTTCTATCTGATAGCTTCCGGAAAGAGTAATCGTAAGATTTTGATATTTTCCATAAGAAAAGCTTTGCTTTTCAAGACCTCGTTTCACTTTACGGGCATCCCCCGCATCCACCAGGATAAGGGGAATCTGCAGGGTATTCGCCTTTTCCCTTAAGACCTCCACCGCTTCCTCTTCTCCCTTAAAGGCAACGGCCACCGCCCCAGGCTTCATGATTCCTGCTTTTTGCCCGGCAATCTCTCTTAAGGTTCCTCCTAGTATCTTCATGTGATCCAGGCTGATGGAGGTAAAAACCGCCACCTTTGTATTTTCAATAATATTGGTAGCATCAAGAAGCCCTCCAAGACCGGCTTCTAACACCACAATCTGACAGCCCTGCTCCCTGAAATGCCACAGAGCCATCGCAGTTTTCACCTCGAATGCTGTGGGATGAGGTTTTCCTTCCTCTACAAGCTCCTGGCAAATTTCCCGCATAACCGTCATTTTCCGGCAAAGCTCCTTTTTACTGATGAGCCTTTTGCCCACCTGAATTTCCTCTCTGTACTCAAAAATCGCCGGCGATACATATCTTCCCGTGCGGTATCCATTCTGCCGCAAAATCTCAGAAATGAAAGCCGCCACAGAACCCTTTCCATTGGTCCCTGCAATATGTACAAAAGAAAGCTCATTGTGAGGATTTCCAAGCTTTTCCATCAGGTTTTCCATATTTTCAAGTCCCGGCCTTACACCATATTTCCCCAACTCCTGGATATAATCCATCGTTTCCTGAAAATTCATCATCCGCTCCTATCTATTGTGTCAAATATGTATAAAAACAGGCATTTCTTCCCATACTCCTACCATGATGAAAAAATTTGTAAAATCCTTCCTTCAATGTGGGTTCCTTGGTTGGAGCCTTGAAATCTTGTTCACTGCCCTTGGTTCCCTGCGCCAGAGGGACCTAAAGCTTCGTGGTCAAACCTCTCTATGGATGTTTCCCATCTACGGCAGTGTGTGCCTGCTTACCCCCATTTTTCGGTTACTCAGGAAAATTCCTGTGTTTTTTAGGGGAAGCGTATATGCCCTCTGCATTTTTTCGGGAGAATATTTGACCGGAAGCCTTTTAGCCCGGCATGACTTCTGTCCCTGGAATTATGAGCGCTCCCGCTGGAACATCCATGAGGTGGTACGCCTTGACTACTTTCCCAACTGGTTTTTGGCTGGGCTCCTATTCGAGCGTCTTTTAGCGCCTAATAAATAGCCCTTATTCTCCTTAAGCTGTCCTTATGCTCGTGAAAGGCGGTATGAAATCCTCACACCGCCCTTTCATCATAAATATGCCTTTCCCAGCATAAAAACATTTTAATCTCCATCAATCTCATCTGCCTGTGCCCCGATGTCTAACGTATTTAAGGTACGTCGCCTCATCCTGGCCTGCTCGGATGCATCCAAAATATAATCTTTAACTGCCTTGGCATTTTTTATGTGCGTCAACTCCATCTTCGGATGTGTCACATCTCCGGTATAGCAAATCACCGTCCCAATACCAAATATTCTCTCTATCAGGGAGGTCACTAACTCCACATCCTGTACTTTGTACATATAACAATCATTTTCTATTTTTTTGAGGAGCCCGCTTTGAATCGTGATCAAATTTTCCCTCACATCATAGGTCGTAAAGGTAAAGGGTAGTCCCAAAAATAGCCATCTTTTTTTCTCTTTAAAGCCTTCTGTCATAACGCTCCTCCTTTTTCCTCCCGCCACTCTTCATTCGCTTCATTCATCCAGACCACTCTATTTCTCCCCTCTTCCTTGGCTATATAGAGCATCTCATCAGCTTTTTGTAAAACCTCATTATAGGAGTCGTTCTCTGTCGGGATAATGGTAACGCCTCCAATACTGACGCTCACCCACTTTGATACTGATGCAGAGTGAGGAATATGTAGATTCTCAATTGCCTTTCGGATTTCTATCATAAACTCAAAGGCATCCTTTGCTTTCTCCCCCATAAAAATAGCCACAAACTCTTCTCCCCCATACCGGGCAAAAAAATCTGTACTTCTTTTCAGATAAGAAGATACTGTTTTCGCCACACAGGCAATCACTCTATCTCCGGCCGGATGTCCAAATGTGTCATTATACATTTTAAATTTATCAATATCAAACATACAGGCCGTAAAAGACAGACCAAATCTCACTGCATCCCTCCATCTAGAAGCACTGATCTTATCATAGCTTCTCCTGTTAGGAATCCCTGTCAGCTCATCAATCATGGCATCTTTCATAAACTGTTTCCTGTAATTAAAAAGCTTAATATGGGTATTTACCCTCGCTTTTACAATCAGAGGTTTAAAAGGCTTGGTAATATAGTCCACCGCTCCAAGGACCAGCCCCTTTTGTTCATTCATGATATCCGAAAGGCTAGTGATTAGGATCACTGGAATAAATTTCGTGATGATATCCTCCTGCAATTCCCTCAGCAATACAAAACCATCCATATGAGGCATGATCACATCTAAAAGAATCAAAGAATATTTCCCTGTTTTTGCCTTACTTAGCCCCTCCTGCGCCGTGCTGCACATCGTCACATCATAATCATCCTCCAAAAGAGCTTTCACTGCCTGTGCCTGCAGCACGCTATCATCTATAATCAGAATTTTATCCATAGTTTTTTGTTCCTTTTCTTTCTGAAATTCTTGACAGTTCTCTTTGTAGTTATTTCAATTTTATACATTAAGAATATTATATTCTAAAAATAACAAATTGTCCACGCCTTATATTTTTCAAAAGGAATAGTTACTAAAAAGTAAAAGTTTCAAAGAAAAGTTTCTTTTTTTACTAATTGAAAGAGTGCAAGCAATATGCTATGATAAGAACGTTAAAATCAATGCATCGTTTAAAGACAGGAGGACACTTATGAAAGCAAAAGACTGTATCAAAGAACGCAGAAGTATCCGTAAATTCAAGGCAGATCCTGTAGACCACGCCTTGCTTTCCGAAATTGTCGAAACTGCATCTTACGCTCCAAGCTGGAAGCACACTCAGATTGCCCGTTATATCGCTGTGGAAGGTGAATTAAAGAACAAAATTGCTGCGGAATGTACTGACGCATATCCTAAAAATGGAGAAATTATCACCCAAGCTCCGCTGCTTATCGCTGTTACCTTTTTAACCGGTAGAAGCGGCTTTGAGCGCGATGGTTCCTTTTCCACCTCAAAAGGCAGCTTCTGGCAGGCTTATGATGCCGGAATTGCTACCGAAGCCTTTTGTCTGGCTGCATGGGATAAAGGCATTGGCAGTGTGATTATGGGTATTTTTGATGAGGCAAAAGCCGCTTCACTGTTAAATCTTCCTGAGGGAAGAGAATTGGCCGCACTGATTCCTATTGGGTATCCCGATGAAAATCCTACGGCTCCCAGAAGAAAGCCTGTGGAGGAATTATTATCATTTCAAAGTTAAAAACAAACGCTGTCCCGCTTCGCAGGCCAGCTTATTGTAACAACGGATGTCAGGCTTCACCAGCCATCCTTATGTTAATAAAAAATCGAAGAGATTCTCTCTTCGATTTTTTGCGGAAGGAGTATAACATTATGAGACACCTTATGAGCCCTCTGGATTTTTCCACAGAGGAACTTAACCAGCTTTTTGATCTGGCAAATGACATTGAGGCTAATCCCTCCAAATATGCCCATGCCTGTACCGGCAAAAAGCTTGCCACCTGTTTTTATGAGCCCAGCACACGTACCCGGCTCAGTTTCGAAGCCGCAATGCTAAATCTTGGCGGAAGCGTGATTGGCTTTTCCGATGCCTCCGCTTCTTCAGCCGCAAAGGGAGAGAGCGTTTCTGACACCATACGAGTAATCTCCTGCTTTGCGGACATATGTGCCATGCGTCATCCCAAGGAAGGCGCTCCAAAGGTGGCGGCGGAACGTTCCTCCATCCCTGTAATTAATGCAGGAGACGGTGGACATCAACATCCCACCCAGACTCTTACCGATCTTCTCACCATCCGTTCTCTGAAAGGCCGCCTTGACCACTTTACCATTGGCCTATGCGGCGATTTGAAATTCGGCCGTACCGTCCATTCTCTAATCAACGCTCTCTCCCGCTACGAGGGAATCCGCTTTATCTTTATTTCTCCCAGAGAGCTAATGGTACCTGACTATGTGACGGAAATGCTGAATGAAAAAAATATCCCCTATGAAGAAGTCATCCGCTTAGAGTCCATCCTGCCCAGACTGGACATGCTCTACATGACAAGAGTGCAGAAGGAGCGCTTCTTTAATGAAGAGGATTATGTAAGACTAAAAGATTTTTACATTCTTGACAAAGCCAAAATGGAGCTTGCCTCCCCTGATATGCTGGTGCTTCATCCCCTTCCTCGTGTCAATGAAATTTCTGTGGAGGTAGACGAAGATCCAAGAGCCGCTTATTTTAAGCAGGTTCAGTATGGCGTTTATGTGCGTATGGCGCTGATTCTGACCTTGTTAAATATTCACATATAAAAATGGGCGCCCACACAATATTCCAATTTTTTAAGGAGAATCACTATGCTGAATGTAGGAAAAATCGAAGAAGGCTTTGTATTAGATCATATCAAAGCCGGCAAAAGCCTTTCCATCTATCATCATCTCCAGCTCGACAAGCTGGACTGTACCGTAGCCATCATCAAGAATGCACGGAGCAACAAAATGGGGAAAAAGGATATCCTCAAGGTGGAATGCGATGTGGATATGATGAATCTGGATGTGCTTGCTTTCATTGACCACAACATCACCGTCAATGTCATCAAGGACGGAGAAATTGTCTCCAAAAAAGAACTTCAGCTCCCTAAGGAGCTGAAAAATATCATTCGATGCAAAAATCCCAGATGTATCACTTCTATTGAACAGGAGCTTCCTCACATCTTCGTGTTGGCGGATGAAAAGAAAGAAATCTACCGCTGTAAATACTGCGAGGAAAAATGCACGGAATCTTTATAAACTATTAGGTTGTATGGCTGGCAGTGAGCAGATGCGATATCCCTTTCAGTGCCTTACCCAAAAGGGTAAGCACTGATACTGCTAAAAAACCTGCCGCTGCTGCCATTACGCTGAGCATCATTTCCTCATAGCTGTAATGCCTAGTGGGAATATACATTTTCATTTTTTCGGTAAAGCAGGCAATAGCAGTGAGGATCATCAGTGTGATCGTTGTCTTGAAAAGCCAATTGCAACCTGCAAAGGTCACATGGATAGTTATTGTCCCAACAATCCCGATCATCAGAAAGGCCACTATCCTTCCTCCCTGCCTGAAAAGATAGTTAAAAGCATCTATACTTTCCTCTGTGGTGTCTATATGCTCTACCTTGGAAATCTGGCGGATAAGCTGCTTTCCTAACTCCTTACTTTCTTCTGCGTTCTGAAAAGAAACGTAGACAATCCCCCCTATCATTAATATAAAAATAAGCCACAGCAGTACCACTACCGGCCATCTGGTCCTTTTCTTCATATTTTCCCATTCAATGCCACCATTTTCATATCTCATTCAAGCGAATTTTTATAAAGATATTTAAGGCTGTGCATCCCTTTCCATCTCTGCCAGAAAAGCAGACAGCTCATGCTGACCTGCTTTTCCACCGATAAAATAACATCTTTATTATATTCGCCAAAGTCTGAAATTGTCAATTGCCGGGCAAATGTCTTAAGAATTTCTTTATAAAAACAGGTTTATTTTAAATAGCATAAGTCAATTTTCATAAGGCGACTGATCAAGCCTGATAAAATATCCTTGGTCATGGGCACACACAGGACACTTCTGAGGTGCTGCCTCTCCCTCATAGATATAACCGCAGTTTAAGCAAATCCAGCTTGTCTTCTCATCCGCACGAAAGAGCCTGTCCTTCTCCATAAGCTCCGCAAATTTCCCAAATCTGTCCCCATGCGCCTTTTCAATCTCCGCAATCAGAAAAAAGGAATTGGCGATAGCGTGAAATCCCTCCTCCTTTGCCTTTTCTCCAAATGTCTTGTAGACATCATCATGCTCCTCGTACTCATTGTGCTGGGCCATGCGCAAAAGCTCTGAGAGATTATCCGAAATATCCACCGGATAGCCCCCATCTATATGGATGGTCTCACCGCCAAGCCCTCTTAAGTGATTATAAAAAATCTCCGCATGTTCCCTTTCCTGATTAGCAGTATAGGTAAAGACTGACTCGATTACATGCAGATTCTGTTTCTTTGCCTGCGCTGCCGCAATGGTATATCTGTTCCGTGCCTGGCTCTCCCCTGCAAAGGATCTCATCAGGTTGTCCTTTGTCTCGCTGTTTTTAAAATCCACTGCCATAAAAAATCTCCTTTTTCTTCTATAATATGGAGTCTTTGCAGCCTTGTGCTCTGCTCCCTGCCGGCTGCAGATGTTCCTGTCCATATTATGGATAAAAAAGAAGATTTTATACATTTTACAGTTGATCTTTCAGATCTCAGTCTATGCGGTCAGCTTCCATGGTGCTTCCTCAAAGGGCACATACATGATTCCCGGGTGAAAATAAAGCTCGATTCCCCGTGCAATCCCCTCTGCCAGCTTCTTTTGATAATCTGCTGAGGACAAAAGCTTTTCCTCCTGCGGATTTGACAAAAATCCGGTTTCAATCAGACAGGCAGGCATCAACGTTTTGCTGGCTACATAAAGGTCCGTGCTGTCGATTACGCCCCGTCCTCTTGCTCCCGTGCTTTTTACCGTCTCCCTGTGAACCAAAAGGGCCAGTCTCTGATTATCTCTTGCAGCATCCGTGCCGTCATACCAGGTCTCAATACCGCCCACCGTCTTATCCGTCCCCTCATAGGTATTTTGATGAATACTCACATAAACATCCGCCTGATAACTGTTGGCAATCTCCACTCTATCCATCAGACCCTGGAACTCATCCTTTTCCCGGAGCACCAGCACCCGGTACCCCTTTTCTGTCAGCTTCCTTTCAAGCTCCAGCGCGATCTGAAGATTGACATCCTTTTCTTCCGCTTTCTTTCCGACACAACCGCTGTCCACACCTCCATGCCCCGGATCAATAGCAATCAAAGGGCTCTCTGACTCTTCTTCCGCTTTATTCTGCACAGGGCTCTGATGTTCCGTTTTCTTTCCGACCATCTGCACCTGTGAAGAGTTTTCCCCGCTCTCCTGCTCTGTTCTAAACTCTGCCGCCTGATCAGCAATTACCATATCGCTCTTTTCAATTGGCTTTTCACTTTTCGGTGCTGCCCACACCATGGTCTGACTGATAGCCATACCCAGTATTCCCGCTGTCAGCGCTATGCTGAAACAAAATCCTGTCCTTCCTGTTCTCCTGCCTCTTTTGTTCCCCTTGTGCTTTCTCTTTAATGTCCCCATAAAAAATGATGCTCCTTTGTAGTTTGCTCTCTATACTGCAAGTCTACAAAACCGGAGCATCATTTTATCATCATTTTCCCATCAAACTTCCATCATTTCTGCATCTTTTTTGCATATTATGTCGTAAGGAGGGACCCATCGTAGATGGGAGGATTCCTTGCGACCATTCCCGCCTGGAGGGCCCCATCGTAGATGGGGGGATTCCTTGCGACCATTCCCGTCTGGAGGGACCCATCGTAGATGGGAAGATTCCTTGCGACCCTGCTCTTATTTGGAAATCTTCAAAAACAATTCATTGATCCCATCATAAAACCCGACCGTCACAATCGTCCGCTCATCGCCCATCCCATCAAAAACATACTTTTTGTAATAGGGCGTGGCTTCCAGCAGAGGATTTTCCGTTTCATAGGGGACAGGCGCATCCAGCCCCATATATTCTCTCCACTTCTCTATGATCTCGTCAGGGTCAATCTCCTCCCATGTCCGATCTGTTCTTGCATAAAATTCATACAATCTTCCATCGTCCGCATCCAGATAGGCATCGATCAGACGGTTGGATTTATCCGCATTCCGCTTGCTGTTGGAAAGACTCATCTTCCACACCGCAACATTGTTTCTGGGCTCCAACACATCAATGGCCGAATAGAGAGTGGCCTCATAATCCGCCCCCTGGACCTCCCTGAGAGTTTCGGGCAGAATTCCCATTTCCTTCAGGTCATCAAGCATCTGATTACAGGTAGAAAAAATTTCCTCCTCCGTAATTTCCTTCCCCGCAGGCCCCCTGTGATTCACCACAAAGGCATAGGTTCCTCCCAGCTCCTGATAATCCGCAGTCTCCTCCACCCTTGTTAAGGCGTTCTGCTCACTCTCCGGCAGGCTCTGGCTGTTCAGGCACTGGGACAAAATATACAGCTTTTCGTTGCTTCCCAGGGTGTATCGATACCCTTCCCCCGCCATTTCTGAGGTTTGAGTATGGATCCTGTCAAGCACCCTGCCGTCCTTATACCTTGCAAGCTGCTCCGGCCCCCAGATGGACAAAGCCATGATCAGCAGGGCAAGGACAAAAAGAGTGAAATTAATTGTGGATTTCTTCATGGTCGTTTTGGTATACCTTAAATCTTTTTTATTCATCCGATGTTCTCTCCCGATTCGGAAGAAGAAAGCTGATACAGGTTCCCTCTCCCAATTTACTATCTATGGACAGGCTGCTGTGATGAAGGGAGAGGATCTCCGTACAAAGCGCCAGTCCAAGCCCTGCCCCGTTTCTTTCCCTGGACCGTGACTTGTCCACCATATAAAATGCCTTGGTAATCTTCTGAAGCTCTTCCTCGGGAATTCCCATACCGTAATCCTTTACCTGGAAAAGATAGCCTTCCTCCCTGAGCAATCCCCTGACCTCAATGATACTGCCCGGCTCTGATGCCTTACAGGCATTATCCATCAAATTAATCAGCACAGTAATAATCAGGTTACTCTCTGCCCATACAATTGCATGATCAAAGGAATATACAAACTTCATATCCTCATTAGTTCTGAACATCGCCTCCAGATACTGAAAAAGACTTTCCGCCTGCAGCTCCTGAAACTGTGCCTGCCCGTGCCTGGTGACCATAATATCCAAAAGCCGGATGGACATGGCCTCTAAGCGTTTCCCCTCAGTGTAAATGTAATTGGCGGACAAAAGACTTTTTTCCTCATCCAGCTTCCGGGAACGGAGCATGTCCGCATAGCCTATGATCGCTGTGAGGGGCGTCTTCAGCTCATGGGCAAAGGCTCCCACAAAATCCTCCTTCGCCTGAATTTCATCCTCCAGTTTATTAATATTTTCCTCCAATGCCTCCGCCATATGATTAAAATCAAGGGTAAGCTGCCCAAGCTCATCATTGCTGACCTTTCTGGCCCGGTAGGCGTAATCCCCCGCCGCCATCTTCTTGGTGGCCCTTGTCAGCAGCCGGATCGGCTTCGTGAGCAGGAAGGAGATCAGGTGCATGGCCGCCATCCCGAGAAGCAGCATCGCCATCGTCAGTCTTCGATAGACCCAAAAGCCAAGGGAGCGCTCCTCGAATACCACCGATACATCCCTCAGAGTTTCCAAATATAAGACTCTATCCAGTGCATTAACCGTACTTCCGGTCTGGATATAATAATGCCCGTCCAGATAAATCGTGCGATAAGCCTTGGTGGAAGCATCTGTCCGGGCAAGCAGTTCACCGTCCGTCTCAAACCCGTCACTGGCATAGAGAGTTTCCTTTTCCTCATTGGAAATTCTGAGCATGCGGCTGGCATTATGACTCGATGACTCCAATTTTGAAGCAAGCTGCTCCACCGTACTGTCCCCAAGTACATCATATTTGGCAGGCACATTCAAGGCCGCCGTCTCAAAGGCAAAGCAGAGGATGCTATTCTCATCCAATGCCTGTCCCGCCTCACGTTCAAGAGAAGTCTCGAACACACTGTTCACAAAATAAAATCCGCTGAAGCCCAAAGCAATCGCCATGACGATCATGGTACATAACAGCAGTTTCGAAGAAAATTTCATTGCGGCACCTCTAGCCGGTAGCCCACCTTATAGACAGCTACCAGATTCTGCTCCCATCCAAGTTTCTTTCTAAGACGCTGCACGTGAAGATCCAGGGTACGGCTGTCGCTGATATATTCATCCTCCCATACCTTTTCATATAAAGTTTCCCGAAACAACGCCACATTTTTATTCTGTATGAAAAGCACCAGCAAACCGAACTCCTTGTTGGTGAGAACCACCGGTTTCCCGCCCTTTAACACCCTTCGGGCTTCCACGTCCACCACCACATCTCCGGCCGTAAGAAGTCTTTCCGTCTTGTTATAGCGGCGCAAAACGGCCTCCACCCTGGCGACCAGCTCCACCACATCGAAGGGCTTTACCAGGTAATCGTCTGCCCCCAGTTTCAGTCCCTTTACCCTGTCCTTCACCTCATGCTTCGCCGTGATAAAGATCACCGGAATTTTTAAGGGCCGTATATACTCCATCACATCATAACCATCCGCTCCCGGAAGCATGATATCCAGAAGAATCAGGTCAAAATTTTCCTTCTCTATCAAGTCAATGGCATCCAGCCCGTTCTGCACGCTCTGGCAGTGATAACCCGACGCCGACAAATTCAAATCAATCAAATCACATATAGCTTTCTCATCATCTACAATCAGTATTTTAATCATCTTTTATCATCCTTCCGCCTTCCAGCCCCAAAAGCTCCGCGCCTTCTCCACCAGAGCGGCCACCGTGTCCTCCTCCGTACAGGGGTACTGCTCCTTGATCTCCGTATCCTCATAGAAGCCTCCGGTTCTCTGGTAATAAATGGAATAGTCATTTTCTGCCGTCAGCTCGCTCATGTCTCCCTCATAGCTGTAGCTGGCAAGCACCAAAATATCCTTCATTCCGTCCCCGTCAATGTCCCTGCAGGTAATCCCCTTGAGCGCATACAGATTGTCATAATCCCCCATGGGCTGCAGGCTCCACACAATATATCCGTCCTCATTCACCAGATAGATCATAAAGGTGGCAAAATCCGCCATGGTGTAGGTTCCCGGCACTACCTCCAGCTTTCCCAGCTTTTCAAACTGCCTGAAATAACACTGTTCCTCGGCAATCACAAAGCCCTTTTGCACCAGCTCCCTTTTGGTGGCGGCTGTATAGAGGAACTCTGTGGACTTTCCCCCTTTCACAAAGGCGGCGATACTCTCCACACTTTTATTCATGCTGAACCGGTTAATTTTGTCCGACAGACGGTAATCCCAGTAAAAGCCCTCATCCCCCTGGAAGAGCACATCCCCAATCTTATAGGGCTTTCCCGCATACGCCCCTTTATCATTGACACAGGTGGTAATCAGAATAATATCTATGAGGCCGTCCCCGTCAAGCTCCTGAAAGGATACCGCTCTCAATTCCCTGATGGGCTGCCCCATCTGTCCCTTATTCCGGTTATTTGCCTCCAGTTGATCAGTCTTATACACGATCCGGCCATCCACATCCGAAAAAAAGAGCGCCAGCCTGTGGTACTTTTTGTCCAGAGCCGGAATCATGGAAACCTCCCCATAGCCTTTCAGTTCTATGGGGAATATCTGCTCCTCAATCACTCCAAAGCCTTCCCCTTCAATCTGTGCGCTTTTTTCTATCCGGGAAAGGCGCTGCTGATAATCCTCATAGGCGGCCAGAAGAGCTCTTGAATCCGCATCCTCTTCGGCACTGACCGGAAGAAAAAACGCCAGAAATAGGACAAAACCGTATATAATTGGCAAAAAAAGCTTTACTTTCCGCAATGCTGTGTCTACTCCTCTTTGGTCTCTCTCCATTTTATCCTGCCCTGCTTTTCCAGTATAACGAATTTTTCAGGATAATACAAACAATTCCTGAATTTTCCCTTTGAAAAGTAACAACAATACCCCGTTACTCCCAGGGCTTCATGAGTGTAACGGGGTATACTGAACCGACTATTTTTATTTACTTTTAAGCGCCCTCATAGAATTCAATATTGCAATCACGGACACTCCCACATCTGCAAACACGGCCTCCCACATATTGGCAAGGCCAAAAGCGCCAAGAAGCAGCACCAATGCCTTGATGGACAGGGCAAACACGATATTCTGCTTCACAATCCGCAGAGTAGAGCGGCTGATCCGAACCACAGCGGCAATCTTTTTTACATCATCATCCATCAGCACTACATCCGCCGCCTCAATAGCCGCATCACTTCCCATGCTGCCCATGGCAATTCCGATATCTGCCCTGGTCAGCACCGGCGCGTCATTGATGCCGTCTCCCACAAAAGCGAGCTTCTCCTTCTCCCGCTGCGTCTTTAAAAGCTCCTCCACTCTGGAAACCTTCTCTCCCGGCAGAAGCTCTGCATGAATCTCATCTATCCCAAGCTCTACGGCAACCGCCTGGGCCGCCGTCCTCCGGTCTCCGGTAAGCATCACGCACTTTCTGACGCCCACCTGCCGCATGCTGCTGATCGCTTCCTTTGCGCCCTCCTTAATACTGTCCGCAATGACGATTGCCCCACAGCTTTTGCCATCGCAGGCTACGTAAACGATAGTGCCCGGATTCTCACAGGATTTGAAAGAAATCCCTTTTTCCTTCATCAGCTTTTCATTTCCAATCAGCACTTCCCTGCCGTCTACAGGGACGCGGATTCCCTCTCCTGCTATCTCCACGGCCTGCCCTACTCTGTTCATATCCGGCTCTTTCCCATAAGCCTCCCTGACAGAACCTGCAATGGGGTGGGTGGAATATCCCTCCCCAAGGGCGGCCAGCTCCAGCAGCTCCTCTTGGGTGCAGTTTTCCGGCAGAAGCGCCTGCACCTTAAATTCGCCTTTGGTAAGCGTTCCTGTCTTGTCAAAAACAATTGTGGTCATCTCCGCAACCGCTTCCAGATAATTGCTGCCCTTAATCAAAACGCCGATCCTGGAAGCCGCCCCAATCCCTCCGAAAAATCCAAGGGGAACCGAGATCACCAGTGCGCAGGGACAGGATATTACCAGGAAAATACAGGCCCGCTGAATCCACTGAGCCCATCCTCCTCCTGCAATAAGAGGGGGCAGAAAGGCCAGGAGCACCGCACCGATGGTGACAACAGGCGTATAATATCTGGCAAATTTTGTGATAAAGTTTTCCACTTTGGCTTTCTTGCTGCTGGCATTCTCCACCAGCTCCAGTATTTTTGCCACAGTGGAATCGTCAAATTCCTTTGATACCTGAACCTTAAGGGTACCGCTGCCATTGACACAGCCGCTGATAATCTCGTCTCCCACCAAAGCCTTCCTTGGAACCGATTCCCCCGTAAGGGCAGCCGTATCGATGAAAGACTCGCCTTCCGTCACCACACCGTCAAGAGGAATCCTCTCTCCGGGCTTTATCACAATAATGCTTCCTACCTCCACATCATCCGGCTCCACCCGGATGAGCTTTCCATCCTTCTCAATATTGGCATATTCCGGACAAATGTCCATCATATCGGATATGGACTTACGGGATTTTCCAACGGCATATCCCTGAAACAGCTCGCCTACCTGATAAAAAAGCATCACGGCAACCGCCTCTGAATACTCCCTCACTCCAAAAGCTCCAAAGGTGGCAATCATCATCAGAAAATTTTCGTCAAATACCTGGCCATGACTGATATTCCTTGCCGCCTTAAAAATGATATCATATCCGATCACCAGGTAGGGAATCAGATAAATCACAAACAAAATCCATGTATGCTCAAAGCTTTTAAGAAATCCTGCATGCCCGCAGACAAGCAATCCCACAAAAAGGATTGCCGTTATTATAATGCGCACAAGCATCTTCTGCTGTTTTTTTGTCATAATAATCTCCTCAAAACACTGGCTACATCAATATTCTGCAGTCCGGCTCCACTTTGGCGCAGACCCGCGCCACTTCCTTCATAATTTCATCGAACTTATCATCCTGTGCATCAATGGTCATCTTCTGTGCAAGAAAGCTGACATTCGCATCGTTTACTCCGCTGATTTTTTTGATGGCTTCCTCCATCTTGGCTGCACAGTTGGCGCAATCCAAATCCTCAAGTTTAAATTTCTTCTTCATTTCATTTTGTCCTTTCTCTTTTAATAAATTCCCTTTATACAGAAAACCGCAAATTTATCTGATGTTTCACTATACTTATTTATTCTTCAATATGCTCTCTTCCCTGGGCGATAATGGTTCTCACATGGCCGTCTGCCAGGGAGTAAAACACGGATTTACCTTCCCTTCTGCTCTTCACCAGCCTGGACTGCTTCAAAATCTTAAGCTGATGAGAGATTGCCGACTGGGTCATATTGAGCGCCTCCGCCAGGTCGCAGACACACACCTCGGCTTCAAAAAGCACATACAAAATCCGAATCCTGGTGGAATCCCCAAAAACCTTAAAAAGCTCTGCCAGATCATAGAGCTTATCTTCCTCCGGCATTTCGGCATTCACAATCTTTAATAACTCCTCATGGGTCTGAAATGTCTCGCAGCATTCCACATCGTTGACAGCCAACTGATCACTCTCCTTTCTCCCGGACAGACAATATACTTTCCGCAAACTATCTTTATGAATTATAAACATATGAGCAATTGTTCATATGTTTATATTATCCCTTCTTTTAAAATATGTCAACCATTTTGTAATAAAAAAAGAACATTTACCTTTTACGGCAAATATCCTTTTCCTGGCTGATCTCTGTTTATCTGTTTTCATCTACTGCCCTACTCCCGCTCTGGCACACACTTCTCTCAGGCAGCACTTATCACAGTAGGGCCTGGTACGCGCCGTACAGACCGCCCTGCCGTGTTCCACCAGACGATGGCAGAAATCGCTCCCCTCTTCCGGCGGTATCAGCTTCCACAAAGCCATCTCCACTTTCTTTGGCTCCTTAATTCCATCCACCAGCCCCATCCGGTTTACCAGACGGATACAGTGGGTATCGGTAACAATCGCAGGCTTTCCGAATACATCTCCCATAATCAGGTTTGCGCTTTTGCGTCCCACCCCTGGAAGCTTAAGCAGTTTATCAAAATCATCCGGCACCTTGCCGTCATACTCATCCCGCAATACTTTCATACAGGCGCTGATGTCTCTTGCCTTACTGTGGCCCAGTCCGCAGGGCTTCACAATGGCCTCTATCTCCTCCACAGAGGCAGAGGCAAGCGCGTCCACATCCGGGAATTTTGCGTACAGATCCTGCACCACCACATTCACCCTTGCATCCGTACACTGGGCCGCCAGCCGTACGCTTACCAGCAGCTTCCATGCCTGATTATAATCAAGCGTACATCCCGCCTCCGGGTATTCCTTTTTCAGGCGTTCCACAATTTCAAGAGCCAGCTCCTTTTTCGTCATTTATCCTGACCGTACCTTTCTGCAAATCCATATCCAATTCCAAGCAGCTTTACCGTTACGCACAAAACGGCAGACAAAATTTTGATCACATTCCCAGTGCCTTCTGCAGCGTGCGGATCAATTCCTGAATATCAAGGGGCTTGGCCACATGGGCATTCATGCCGCATTGGAGACAGACCTGGACGTCATTTTCAAAGGCATCCGCCGTCATTGCTATAATCGGCAAATCCCTGTCCTTGCGCTCAAGAGCTCTGATTGCCCTTGTGGCATCATATCCATTCATCACCGGCATACGGATATCCATCAAAACAGCGTCATAATATCCCACCTCCGATGCGGAGAACATATCAACACAGATTTGACCGTTTTCCGCATGTTCCATTTCAAAACCGAAGGATGAGAGAATTTCATTGGCAATTTCCCAGTTAATCTCAATATCCTCCGCCAGCAGAATTCTTTTTCCGGTAAAATCAACGGTTTCATTTTCTACTTCATCAGAAGTATCGGGTGTGTTTTCCGAATAATGCTTCAGACAGCTGTAAAGAGTGGAGCGGAACAGAGGTTTGGAGATGAAACCTTCTATCTCCGCATTTTTAGCTTCCTCTTCAATTTCACTCCAGTCATAGGCGGAAATCAAAAAGACCGGTATATCTCTTCCCACCCGCTGGCGAATCTGATGGATCGTCTGTAACCCATTCATTTCCGGCATCTTCCAGTCGATCAGTACAAAACGATAGTCCTCATTCCTGCTATGACGTTCTTCTATCATTTCAATGGCTTTCTTACCATTCAGAGTCCATTCCGCATGGGCGCCCAGCTCTTCTAAATTGGCCACCGCACTGCGGCAAAGCATCTCGTTGTCATCTACCACCAGGATATTCCACTCCGGAAGTTTCAACTCGTCTGCCATTTCCCCTCTCTTAAAATCCAGGATAACATGGAAGCTGCTCCCCTTTCCAAGCTCGCTGTGTAGCTCAATCGTACCTCCCATGAGCTCCACAATTCTTTTGGTAATCGCCATTCCCAGACCGCTTCCTGTGGTTTTCTGCACCCTGTCGGAGCTTTCTCTGGAAAAGGTATCCCAAATCCGCTTCTGAAATTCCTCCGACATTCCAATTCCATTATCCTCGACTTTGAAATGGGTTCGGACATATTCCTCTCCCCTGTCCGACTTTTCCTGATAAACATATACGTCAATCCTGCCTTCCTCCTGCGTAAATTTCACAGCGTTGGAAAGCAGATTAAGCAGCACCTGGTTAATGCGGACACCGTCGCTGTAAATGTTCTCCGACAAAATATCCCTGATAAAAATATCAAAGAACTGATTATGCTCCTTGACCTGGGGCTGTATGATGTTGACAATATCGTCTATCGTTTCCTTAAGGGACATCAGGTTCATATTAAGCGTCATTTTGCCGCTCTCGATCTTTGACATATCCAGAACATCATTAATCAGGCCCAGCAAATGCTTGCTGGAAAGCATGATCTTTTTCAGGCAGTCCACTATTCGGTCCCTGTCTCCGGTATTCTTCATGGCAATTTCCGTCATGCCGATAATCGCGTTCATCGGTGTACGGATATCATGGCTCATACTGGAAAGAAAATCACTTTTCGCCTTATTGGCATAAACAGCCTCTTCCTTTGCCCTGTCAAGTTCCCGCATCTGCCGCTGAGTCAGACCGAAATATTTGTAAAACACAAACAGCATGGCCGTAAGAATGATCAGAGAACTTCCCACCATGATCGCGGAACGCACATTATCAAGCCTGGTGACCGCCGTATTCAACGTATCGTTTTTCATGAGGCTGATCAGATACCAGCTGGAGTTATCAGCGATTGGAGAGCAATAAATCTGGCGTTCCTCCCCCTCAACCAAAACAAGATCACTGTAGGTCTCGTTTGTCTTCATCGCTTCCTGAAGCGATCTGATTAATTCCTCCACAGTCTTTCCGTTATAATCCCCGTATGCTTCTCTGACACGCTCGAAATAGCTGTTTCTGAACGCACCGCCATTGCGGATCACAAAATTTCCCTCCTTATCGATAATATGGGAATAAACCTGCTCATCATTTTCATCCAGAAAAAGCGCCTGGTTTAAATATTCCATGGTAACTCCCGCCACCAGAGCAAGACTTTCCGAGCCATCCTCCATGGGGTAGGATGCCAGCCGCCCAAGAAGAAGGAACTTGTCCCCCTCTCCGTTGACTCCCATTCCCACCAGCTGTCCGGTGGTATCCAGCTCCTCCAGGGCGTCGATGTCATGAAAAATATCCAGCTGTTCCCCATAAACCCTGACAAGATCGCCTTCTTTCGTAAGAAACCCCACATAATCGAAGTTCCTTACCGTAACGCTTCGGGCAAGCATATCGAGCAATTCTTTCCCATATTCAGAATCGTTATCCGGCACCTGGGTTATGATCTCGCCCACTTGTCCCAGACGCAGATCGATCACCGAGGAAAATTTCTCCTGCAATTGGGTATTGAGTTCTTCCATATAAATTTCGGTAATTTCCTGAATGGATTCCTTCGTCCTTCTGTTCATGAATTCAGCAAGCACTATAAACACCACAATGCACAGCAAAACCATTCCAATCAGGGTGCTCCATAAAAATTTCTTTGTTCTGTCAACCATGTCTTTTCCCTTCATTCTTCAAACAGATTCCTTCCATTTAAAAGAATATTATGCGGATCATATCATGTACCCTGCAGGCTCATTTCTCTGATCTTGCCATCCCTGTCATGCACAACAATCTTTCTGCCGGAATACATATCCCGGCAGGTTCCCTCCACACGGGATACGATCCTGCCGTTTTCTGTAGTAACTGCAATTACCGCTGCAATATTTCCCTGCGTATCAGGAATTCGGCAAAGGGCCTCCTTTCCTTCCACCGGCGCATAGAAATGCAGCTCGCTGTTTTCGGCGTAGTTATAATCCGGCCTGTCCTCCACCGTCCCCAGCGCCAAAAGGGTGTTTTCCTTCAGATAGAGAGGTAATGAAAAGTAATCGTAGGTTCCCTCATAATAGCGCCCGCCTTCCTTACAGACACCGCTGAAATAATCAATCCAGCTTCCCTCCGGCAGGTAATACCAGGCTTTTCCTTCCTCATTGAAAATCGGGGCAACCAGAATGCTCTCCCCTAACATATACTGCATATCCAATGTGGCACAGGCCATATCTTCGGGAAAATCAAATACCATAGGGCGCAACAGCGGCGTCCCCTCTTCATGGGCTTCTATTGCCCCGGCATACAGGTAAGGCATCAAACGGCATTTCAAATGTACAAAATGTCTTGCCACGTCACAGGCTTCCTCATCAAAGGCCCAGGGCACACGATAACTGGAGGAGCCGTGAAGCCTGCTGTGGGAAGAGAGCAGCCCGAAAGCCAGCCAGCGTTTATAGACATCTGCCGGAGCCGTATGCTCAAACCCGCCGATATCATGGCTCCAGAAAGCAAAACCTGACATGGCAAAGGACAGGCCTCCCCGAAGAGTCTCCGCCATGGAAGGATAATTGGCGCTGCAGTCGCCGCCCCAGTGTACCGGAAACTGCTGACACCCTGCCGTAGCGCTCCGCGCAAAGAGCACTGCCTCTCCCTCTCCCTTAACCTCCTTAAGAAGAGAGAATACACAGCGGTTATATAAAAAGGTATAATAATTATGCATTGCCTGGGGATTACTCCCGTCATGATAAAGGACATCGATCGGGATTCTCTCGCCAAAATCCGTCTTGAAACAGTCCACCCCCATATCCAGAAGACGGCGGAGCTTTTCCCGGTACCAGCGGCAGGCATCCGGATTCGTAAAATCCACAAGCCCCATTCCCGCCTGCCAGTTATCGGTCTGACGCACGCCCTTTCCATCCGCGCGCATCAGCAGATATCCATGTTCTGCCGCTTCTCTGAAAAGGGGAGTGCCCTGCGCAATATAAGGGTTAATCCAGACGCAGATTTTTAATCCTCTTTCGTGATAACGCGCAAGCATCCCTTCCGTATCCGGAAAGACCTTTTCATCCCACTCAAAATCACACCAGTGAAAACCTTTCATCCAGAAGCAGTCAAAGTGGAAAACGCTCAACGGAATCCGCTTCTCCTGCATCCCGTCCAGAAAGCCTGTCACGGTCTTTTCATCATAATCTGTTGTAAAGGAGGTGGATAACCACAGCCCAAAAGACCAGGCAGGCGGCAGAGCCGGCCTTCCCGTCAATGCCGTCAGTTCATTTATAATCTGCTTCGGCTTCGGTCCATAGAAGAAATAATAACGGATTTCCTCTCCGGGGACGCTGAATCCCACGTATTCCACCTTTTCACTCGCCACCTCAAAGGAAACATTGTCCGAATGATCCACCAATACGCCGTAGCCCCTGTTCGTCATATAAAAGGGAATACTCTTATAGGCAACCTGAGAAGAAGTGCCTCCATCTTCATTCCAGGTTTCCACCACCTGCCCGTTCTTCACAAAGGCGGTAAACCGCTCCCCCAGGCCGTATACATATTCTCCCGGCGATAATGATAATTCATTTACCATATAAGGAGTATATTCGTGCTCGCGCATATAATTTTCAAGAGGAAGCATGCTCGAAGCCTTCCGTTTCCAGCGAATATACCCCAGGTTTCTGAAACCGCAGGAGGTCAGCATCCTTCCTCCGGCCCAGAAGCTGTATTCCCACCTCGTAAGGTTTACATGGACACTGAGTTCGCCCACTGTAAACACCGCTTCTTTTTCATCTCTTGTAAAGCTGCTGTTGCAGCAAGACTGATTCGTCTCAAAATGAGGCTCTCTGTTCTCATAAGCCTCATAATGCCATGCCTTCACTGAAATTACATTCTCTGCCGCAGCAGTAAACTCTATTGTAATCGTGGGCATATTCAGCGTAGCGCCCCGGGACTCTACCGGTCCCACCGGTGCAAGAATACGCATACCATTTGGAATCTCTTCCACTTCGTATACCTGCATGGCATAAAGTGAATTGGCATATTCACTGCGCAGCCAGTAACCTTCTGTAAACTTCATAAGCTTTTCCTCCTGCCTGATATCTCTTTCTAATTCTACCAAAAAAGTCCTCTGATTGATAGTACTTTTTTTATTCTTAATTAAGTTATAATAGGGATATACAAACGCCGACACGCTCCGCGAGTTGGCTTATCGTAATAAAAACACCGGATGCCGCGCCCGAAAGCGCTTCATCCGATGTTGTTGTTAAAAATCCTTTCTGTCAGAAACAGGACATTATACTGTCATTTGCTGTAGCTGCCGCCATTTTATGTATGTCACACTCAGACTACAACGCCCTTCTGCAGCATGATATTGGCATACAGCGCGCTTTCTCCGGTGGCAATTATGGCATAAGCGCTTTTCGCCTCCTCATAAAAGGCGAACCTTTCAATCTCTCCTATGACATTCTCTCCCCGCTCATCTGCCTTTTTTACAATCTTTTTGTACTCCTCCCATATGGGAGTCTCCACCGGATCGCCGGGCATCACCTGCATCAGGTTCATGGGATGCTCCACATAGGTATCCAGAGGAAAAACCTGCAGGATTGCTTCTAAAATTTCACAGGCTCCGTGTCCGTCCATACGGATGACAATTCCGTTTTTTCCCATGGTCTGTGCCGGGAAATTGCCGTCCGCTATCACCAGACGGTCACTGTGCCCCATCTCACACAATACCTTTAACAGCTCCGGGGATAAAATTTTAGGTATTCCTTTTAACATTTTCAACCTCCATTTCCGCTTAACCCTTTGTCACGATAACGCCGTCCATATCCCACAAGTCTTCCCAGCCTTTCGCGCCTTCCCACAAAAATACCTGCCCTTTGATCAGGCGGCAGTTCCTGTCCTCCCGCCTTATGGCCTCCATCTCATCCTCCGTAAGCGGATCCTCGGTGACGCATTTTAAATTGGAAATATACTGTTGCTCTTTCACCGAAAAGGGGATCGGTACCTGGCCTCTCTGTACTGCCCATTTCAGGCAGATAAGGGCGGGATGTACCTGATGGGCCTTTGCTGCTGTCTCTACCGCCAAAAGTTCGCCATCTGCCACATCCTCCGCCGTCCGGTCTCTTTCCGGTCTTGAGGGTGAACCAATCGGACAGTAACCAATGGGTAGAATATCATGGGCCAGCGCATAATCAAAAAGCTCCGGCTGCTGGAAGGAAGGGTGAAGCTCCATTTCCAAAGCGGCAGGTTTAATCCTGCAAAGAGGAAGCACTGCCTTAAGCTTTGGAATCGTCATATTGCTCATGCCAATATAGCGAACCAGTCCCTGCTCCACCAATTCCTCACACTGTCTCCAGGCGGTCATGAATTCCTCCACCGAAAAAGGCTTAGAATCCGGATTTCTGGAATCCCCGTCACACCCTGGCGCATGATAATTTGGAAAGGGCCAGTGCACGAAATACAGATCCAGATAGTCCAGCTTCAGATCCGACAGGCTCTGCCTGCAGGATAGGAGCACCTTTCCCTCCCCATGCATGTCATTCCATACCTTGGAGGTGATAAACAACTCTTTTCTTTCCACTGTCTTCTCCGTAAAAAGCCGCTTAAGCACCTGTCCGATTTCTTTTTCATTCTGGTAGACTGCGGCACAGTCAATCATACGATAACCGTACTTCACTGCCCCGTAAACTGCCTCGGAGACTGCATCAGCGCCATATTTGTCAGAGCCGAAGGTTCCGATCCCCATGCAGGGGATTTTTTCCCCGCTGTATAAAGTTCTGAAAGGAATTTTTTCCTGATTGATTTTATTTTCCATCTTTATTCCCAAGCTTTCTCATCTTCAAATGTTACGGCTACCTTTCCGCATTCCCCTCCTGCCATCAGGCGGTAAGCTTCGTCCGCCTTCTCAATGGGGAACTCATGGGTAATCAAATCTTCCGGATGTATTCCCCAGCGAACCAGGCGCTCTACCAGTTCTTCCATTTTCCAGAGAGAAGTTACCCAGGAACCATAAATTGTCTTTTGACCATGGATAATATCAGGGCTGGGATGAAAGGTACAGGTTCCGCCTTCCCCTACAAAGGCAATCTTTCCCCATTCCCTGGCGGCACGTATGGCAAGCTCTCGTCCGGCATCATTGGCCGAAGCGTCAATGGCCCTCTCCACCCCTTTTCCTCCGGTCACTTCAAGAATCTGTGCAAGCGTATTCTCACCGGGCTTAAATACATAATCGGCAAGCCCCAACTTCTTTGCCAATTCGATTCGATATTCATTCATCTCAACACCGATCAGCAGGTTTGCTCCCATTGCCTTTGCCAGCATCAGAGCTGCAAGCCCTACAGGCCCCAGTCCCGTTACCAGAACCGCGTCATTTCCACAGATTCCGATTTTTTCGATGGCTTCATACACCGTTCCAAATCCGCAGGCAACCTGCGCGCCGTCTTTGTAGGTAAGCTCATCCGGCAATGCAATCAAATCCTTCTCCTCAGCCAGAATATAAGGCGCCATTCCGCCGTTTCTCTGCCATCCATAGGCCCGGCGGAAAGGACTTTTACAGGAAATGTAATATCCTCTTCTGCAGTCATTGCAGACTCCGCAGCCGGAAATATGGTAGACAATCACTCTGTCTCCCTTTTTAAACCGCCTTAAACCTTCCCCTTCCTCCACAATGATACCGCAGGGTTCATGGCCTGCCACCATACCGGGAATGTACCCCTCCGGCCCTTTTCCGGTATGCTCTCTGTAAATGCACCGGATGTCGCTGCCGCAGATCGTGGTTGCCATGGTTTTTATCAGCACCTCTCCATGTCCCGGCGTGGGCACCTCGAAATCTTTGAGCTCCACCGTACTGTTTCCGGGCAGAACCGCCCCCTTCATCAACATTTTTACCGCCATAATTTTTCTCCTTCCGCCTACTGAGTTTACAGCCCAATTTAGGCTACTGTCGGCAGATTTCCTGCCGAAAACAATCTCTTTCATTCTATTATAAACTCAGGAAAAAATTTTTTAAGTACTATACCTGCCATTTTATTCATAAATATGTCGTGTTTTTGAAGGTTTATGTGGTATACTTGATAACAGAACGCAGGCGTACGTCAAAAACATAAATTTTTGCGGTTCCCTATCATTTGCGGTTCGCCACAGCATAATGCATTCTGATGTTATATGTCAAAGGAGTAATTAAATGAGAACTCTCTACACAGATATGAATATCCATTTTACGATCGATGATGCCTCTGTTCAGGCATTGAATATTGTTTTTGAACGCTTTACCCGGACAATTCCCTCCCACAGCCACGGAAACGGGTGTTTTGAAATCCACTATATCCCTTTTGGCGAGGGCAGACTGAAAGCAGACGGCCAGTACTATGACATCCTTCCCAATACGCTTTTCGTCACCGGCCCGCACATAGATCATGCTCAAACCCCCATCCTGTCTGATCCCATGCAGGAGTACTGCGTGTATTTCAAGGTTCGGCATAGTCCCCATCCTAAGGAACCCTCCCCTGTAATGGACGCCTTTCTCTCCACCCCTTTTTGGATTGGAAAAGATACCCAGGGTATCCATGGCCTTATGCGGCAGCTTTTTGATGAACTGAAAAACAGATATACCGGATATCAGACTCAGGCTCAGCTGCTTTTGTCCCAGCTTATCATTTTCACAGTCCGCAACTATGAACAATACCGAATATCCCAAACTGCCTTTCCTCAAAACGGCTTAACAGATTCGAAATCTGTCATCATAGAAGAATACTTTCTCTATGAATACTCCTCCCTGTCCCTGGGCAATCTTGCCCAAAGACTAAATTTGAGCCCCAGGCAGACCCAAAGGCTTTTGACAGAATTCTACGGAAAATCCTTCCAGGAAAAAAAGGCAGAGGCAAAAATGTCTGCTGCCGCAATTCTCCTTTCTGACAAGGCCAGAAGTATCACATCCATAGCAGAAGAACTTGGATATTCTTCCGCCGAGCATTTTTCCTCCGCTTTCCGCAGCTATTATCACATGAGTCCCAGACAATATCGGAAAACCGCCAGCGCAGAGCAGGCTGCTTTCACTGCCGGCGATTCTTCCGGAAGCGGCGCCTAGATGTCTGCTTCATATCGCCTGAAGCTTTTTACTGTGATCCTGTACTACCAGCTTCAGTACAGAAACGTCGGCCCGGACAGCTTCCATATGATCTGTAGACTCCTGGTACCGTTTCGAGGTTTCCACATAGAATGCTTCAATGGTATTCAAACGGGGCATAACACCGTTTTCCAGTAAATCTACTTCAATTCGCCTCACTCGACTTTCCAGCGTTTCCGCCCTGTCATCCAGCTTTCCTACCTTATCTTCCAGCTTCCCTACCCTATTCTCCAGACTTCCTACCCTTTCTTCCAGCCTTATTACACCTTCCTCCAGTCTGCTCATCCGGCCTTCCAGCTTCTCCAGCCTCTTTTCCACCTTTCCAAGCCTTCTGTCCATCCTGTCCATTTTCACATGAACAGGCTTTAACTTCGCATCCATCATATCTGACATTGCAAGTAATAATTCTTCATTTGTCATATTTTCTCTCCCTTCTATGAAACAAAATCAAACAAACTGATCTGATTGGACTGCGGCAGTTCTCCCAAAAGCCCCAGATCATACATCATATCCACTATTGTCTTTGATACCTTCGCCCTGTCCCGGAAATCATCCTTGGATAGGAATGGTCCGTCCTTAGCCGCCTCCACGATGGAATCCGCCGCTTTTTCTCCAAGGCCGTCAATGCTGTTTAACGAGGGCATCAGCTTGTCACCCACAATCTGAAAATTTCTGGAATGGGCACTGAAAATATCAATCGGCACAAAGTCAAAACCTCTGGCGTACATCTCCTGAACAATCTTCATGTCCTTAAGCGTATCCTGCTCTTTTTTGCTAAGTGTGTCATTTCTTCTCTTATAATCAGCCATCACATTCTCCAGATGGCTCTGCCCCCGGCACATGATATCATAGGAAAATGCCGATGCACGTATGGAAAAATAGGAAGCATAATAAGCCAGCGGATAATTAATCTTACAATAGGCAATCCGCCATGCCATCATCACATAAGCCGCCGCATGGGCTTTGGGGAACATGTACTTGATTTTTTTGCAGGACCAGATATACCAGTCCGGCACATCCTTCTCCTTCATGGCCTCCTCCCATTCCGGCTTTAACCCTTTTCCCTTCCGGACGCTTTCCATAATGGTAAATGCCAAAGCGCTGTCCACCCCTTGATTGATCAGATAGATCATAATATCATCCCTACAGCAGATTGCCGTAGAAATCGTAGCCTTACCGTCCAGGATAAGCGTCTGGGCATTTCCCAGCCACACATCAGTTCCATGTCCTAATCCTGAGATCCGGATCAGATCGGAAAGAGACTGCGGCTTGGTGTCGAGAAGCATCTGAATTACAAATTCCGTACCGAACTCCGGTATTCCAAGAGAACCTACCGGGCATCCGTCAATCTGCTCCGGCGTAATTCCAAGGGCGGAGGTGTTCTGAAACAGGGACATCACCTGTTTGTCATCCAGCGGAATCTTCGTGGGATCAATCTGCGTCAAATCCTGCAGCATACGGATCATGGTGGGATCATCGTGTCCCAGTATATCAAGCTTCAGCAAATTATGGTCGATGGAGTGATAATCAAAATGTGTGGTTACAATATCCGTACTCATATCATTGGCCGGATGCTGTACCGGCGTAAAGGAATTAATGTCCTCCCCCATGGGCAGAACGATAATACCTCCCGGATGCTGTCCGGTACTTCGCCTGATTCCCGTACAGCCTCCCACGATTCGATTGATCTCGCAGATCCGTTTGCGCTTTCCTCTCTCTTCATAATAGTTCTTCACATATCCAAAGGCGGTTTTATCCGCCAGAGTCGCTATGGTTCCGGCGCGATAGGTCTGCCCCGCGCCAAAAATCACCTCCGTATATTTGTGAGCCTTACTCTGATATTCTCCCGAAAAATTCAGGTCTATATCCGGCTCCTTATCTCCCTTAAATCCCAAAAAGGTCTCAAAGGGAATGTCAAAGCCATCCTTCACCAGCTTTTCACCGCACATCGGACATATTTTATCCGGCAGGTCACAGCCTGCATTTCCTGCATAGGCCTTGATCTCCGGAGAATCAAAATCGCAGTAATGGCAGGAGGGGCATCTGTAATGGGCGCTTAAGGAATTTACTTCCGTAATTCCTGCCATAAAGGCCACCAGAGAGGAGCCTACGGAACCACGGGAGCCCACCAGATATCCATCCTCCACGGATTTCCACACCAGCTTCTGGGCAATGATATACATCACCGCAAAACCGTTGGTGATAATGGAGTTCAATTCCTTCTCCAGCCTGTCCTTCACAATCTGGGGCAATTCCTCGCCATAGAGCTCGTGGGCACGGTTATAGCAAATATCCGTCAATGTCTTATCGCTGTCAGGGATTACCGGTGGACACTTGTCAGGGCGCACCGGAGCCATCACATCGATCCTGTCCGCAATCCGGTTGGTGTTGGTGATGACCACCTCCTCCGCCTTCTCCCGGCCAAGGTAGGCAAATTCCTCCAGCATTTCCTCCGTGGTACGGAGATAGAGAGGTGCCTGATTGTCCGCATCCGCAAAGTGCTTGCCTGCCATGATAATCCGCCGATAGACCTCATCCTCCGGCTCTAAAAAATGTACGTCGCAGGTTGCCACCACAGGTTTGTGAAATTCCTCCCCAAGGGCAACGATCCTGCGGTTCATATCCTGAATATCCTCGATACTGTTTATGGCTGTAATCTTTTCAGACTCAATCATAAACTGATTATTTCCCACCGGCTGGATCTCCAGATAATCATAAAAATTCACAATCCGGGCAATCTCTGTCTCAGGCCTTCCATCTAAAAGCGCCCGGTAGAGCTCTCCCGCCTCGCAGGCACTTCCCAAAATGAGCCCCTCCCGGTGCTTCATCAAAAAGCTTTTGGGGACTCTGGGACGTTTGCTGTAATAGGTCAAATGGGATTCCGACACAAGGGTATAGAGATTCTCCCTCCCGATATTATTCTCCGCTAGGATAATGGCATGGTAGGAGGGAAGCCTCTTTATAATTTCCGGGCTGGAATCCCCCATGGCATTTACCTTGGCAAGAGTATCTGCACCTGCCTCCTTGAGCATGGGAATAAATTTTACAAAAATCTCCGCAGTAGCCTGGGCATCATCCACTGCCCGGTGATGGTTCTCCAGAGATACGCCCAGGGTTTTGGCCACCGCATCCAATGTATGCTTTCCCTGATGGGGAAGGAGAATTCTGGCAATTCCAAGGGTATCTGCACAAGTGAATTTCCGGCTAAGCCCCTGCCGCATGGCATTCTCTTTGATAAAGCTCATATCAAAGCCTGCATTGTGAGCCACTAAAACCGTGCCCTCGCAGAAGGCCAGAAACTCCGGCAACACCTGCTCTATATAAGGCGCATCCCCTACCATGCTGTCATTGATACCCGTAAGCTTCTCGATTTCAAAGGGAATCGGCACATCCGGATTGACAAACGAGGAAAATTTATCTGCAATCTCTCCCCCCTTTACCTTCACGGCGCCAATCTCAATGATTCTGTTGTTTACCGGGGAAAAACCTGTGGTCTCTATATCAAAGACTACGAAATCCGAACTAAAATCCTGGCCGTCTTCCTCCATCACCAGCTCCTGCAAATCGTCAACCAGGTAAGCTTCCATTCCATAAATAATCTTAAAAAAGTTCTGCTTATCCGGCTGCGGCTCTCCGGCCTCCTTACACCTTGACTTCTCCGCTTTCCATAAGTCCTCCCACACGTGGTTAGCATCCGGAAATGCCTGTACCACCCCGTGATCTGTAATGGCAATAGCGGGATGGCCCCATTTATAGGCGCGCTTTACGATGTCCTTCGCCTCTGAAACCCCGTCCATATCACTCATCTTGGTATGACAGTGCAGCTCCACCCTTTTTTTCAGGCTGTTGTCACTGCGGGATGTGGTAAAGTCCGGAATCTTCTTTACACCAATGACAGAGCCTATGGTGAGCTCATTATCAAACTTATCAATGGAAGTGATTCCTTTCAGTTTGACAAAGGCGCCCTTTTTTATCCCCTCTGTGATCTCCGCCACCTGTTCATTGTGGGTAAAGAGCTTGATTGTCATGGTATCCGTGAAATCCGTCACATCGAACATTAAGATGGTCTTTTGATTCCTGATCTCTCTGGAATCAAAGCTGATGATCTGACCGCGGATGACCACCTCTCCCATTTCTCCTTCAATATCTTCTATGGGAATAGTCTCCTCCTGAAAATCTCTGCCATAAATCACATCCGGATTGTCAGAACGCCTGACAGGTCTTTTAAAGTCCGGCCTGTCTCCTTTACCGGCCTCTCCTCTGCGGAAGCCTCTCTTCTCTCCTCCGGAAGAAAAGGCATTGGTATTTCCCACACCCGCAGGAGCCTGCTGCTGCAAACGGCTTTCCTTCTTCTCTTCCTTTTGTCCCTGCAAAGCAGGATGTGTTCCCTCTGCTCCGCCGCCGGCGCCGGCGAAATTTCCGCCTCCTCCAAGCGCCGCTCTCCCTGCAATTTCCGCCACCTGACGGGTAATGAGCAAATCTTCCTCTTCCCGGGAACTGCTTTTCTTTTCCTTGTACTCCATCCTGCATATCACGGAAAAGCCGCACCGCTCATTAAAAATCTTCTCTATGATCCGGCTCAGCTCCGGCGCCTTACTTCTGGCGGGCGTACTGTCCTCCACCGTAAGGGTAAGCCCTTCCGTTCCCAAAAAGGCAATATCCGCCCCTTTAAAAAGGTGATACTCAACAGGGCTGTAAGCCTTCAGCTCTAGAAGAATACTTTCTTTATACGCATCCATCAGTTTTTCAGGTGTATACTGCTCTGAGAGCTTAAACCGCTCATACAGCTTCACCACTACAGGCTGGTAAGCAAAAAGCTGCTTCTTAATCTCCCTTTCCACCTTAAAAACCATCTCTTTCGGAATCAGATAGCTGCTGGAAACCGTGACTCTGATATAATCCCTGCTTTTGGTCGCGGAAACCTTCTCCACCGTTACCTGCTCGAACAAATCCTGTATTTTTTGATCCAGCTTCAAAGCCGGAAACACCTCAAAAAACTGTTTTGCCATTTTATTCCCAATTCTCCAATTCTTCCCTCAGAACCGAAAGAAGCTGTTCCTCCGGTACTTTTCTGATGATCTCGCCTTTTTTGATCAGTAGTCCCTCTCCAGTTCCCCCTGCGATTCCTATGTCAGCTTCCTTAGCCTCACCAGGGCCGTTTACAGCACAACCCATCACTGCCACCTTGATATTCAAAGTAAATTCTGCCACCATGGTCTCCACCTGATTCGCCAGTCCGATCAGATCAATTTTGGTCCTGCCGCAGGTGGGGCAGGAAACCACCTCCACTCCGCCCTTTCGAAGTCCCAGGGTTCTTAAAATCAATTTGGCTGATTTGATCTCTTCCACCGGATCTCCCGTCAGGGATACCCGGATAGTATCTCCTATTCCCTGATGCAGGATGAGTCCCAGCCCAATAGAGGACTTGATATTGCCGCTGATAATCGTTCCGGCCTCCGTGATTCCCACATGCAACGGATAGTCCGTCTTCTCCGCCAGAATTTCATGTGCTCTGACACACATCATCACATCGGAGGATTTGATGCTGATCACCATATTTCCATATCCCAGTTCCTCAATCATATGCACCTTATCCAGAGCGCTCTCAACCAATCCCTCGGCCGTCACCCCATGATATTTTTCCACCAGTTCCTTTTCCAGGGAGCCGCTGTTGACCCCCACACGGATGGGGATATTCCTTTCTTTGGCAACGGCCACCACCGCTGCTACCTTATCCTTCCCGCCAATATTCCCGGGATTGATTCTGATTTTATCCGCTCCGTTTTCCATAGCGGCAATAGCCATTTTATAATCAAAATGTATGTCTGCCACAAGAGGGATGGAAATCTGCTTCTTAATCTCTCTCAGCGCTTTGGCGGCCTCTAAGGTGGGCACTGTGCTCCGGATGATCTCACACCCGGCTTTTTCCAGTCTGTGAATTTGCTCCACCGTAGCCTGCACATCTTCCGTCCTTGTATTGGTCATGGACTGAATCAATATGGGATTCCCGCCCCCGATCACCCGGTCTCCGATTTTAATTACTCTTGTAGCCTTTGCCATTCTTTTATCCTCCTGATATGCTTCTTTCGGCCTGATTGCTGGTACGCACCACCACCGCTTGAAAGCCGATTGCGGCACACCACCACGGTATGAAAACCGATTGCTCCGCGCTTTGCGCTCCCGCAATCGCCGCCGGTATTCGCACTCCGGCCTATCGGCCTGCATGCTCATACCGTCTTGCCCGTCCGATGTCTGCATGGCTGTGCGTGCGGGCACGCCCATCCATACAGCCGCCGTACGGGGTTTTCATAGTAACATTATAGGCCAACCTCCTGGGAATATCAATTCAATTCTCTTTCCTGTGTTTCTCCCCTGATATAGAAGACCCGGCTGCTATAGGCTGTACCATCCTCCCCCACTGCTACCAAACGAAGAGCCAGCTCCTGCTCAGGCAAGCGTCCTGCCGGAAGCTCAAAACGAACCTTATCATCCGTCACATATACCGCATCCTGCTTAAGGAGCATTTTTCTCCCCTGATCATCCCGCATTTCCACCCACAGGCTCTCCACCTGCTCTTCGGCATACACCTCTGGCATCCTAAAGTCTGGAAATACAATCACTGATGCCTGCCCCACCATCAATAGCAACAGAGAAATTAATCCGGAAAACTTCTTTTCCGTCAGCCAAACATTTTTTTCTTGATGGCGTAGAATGCTTCTTTTTCTTTTGTTTCCAAAAAAGAGAAGATAAAGTATTAATGTGATCATGAGAAAAAACAGCGGTTTTTCGAGATAAGGAAAGGGAATAGAAGTTTCAGGAATCCCCCTTATCAGGGGCTGACTAAAACAGAAAGCGGTATAGATACCTGATAGCCATATAATAGAGCTCTTAAGCTTTTGGCAAACTCTTACAAAAAAATCAACCCAAAGGCAACTTCGTGGATTACGGCGCAGCAGACCTTCTTTCAATCTCTCCCACCCGGATTGTTCGAGCTTTTGCAGATCCTGTAAAAGGAGGTCTGCACTCCGGTATCTACAATCTGCTTCCTTGGCCGTACATACACTGATGATTCTGTCCCAGGCTCCTGACAGGCTTCTGTCATACTCCTGAATCGGCCGCCTTTCATAAGGAGGATGAAGGGGACTTGCCCCAGTAAGCATTTCGTGAAGTACTGCTCCCAGCCCATAGATGTCCCAAGTTACATCCCCCTTCGTCTGTTTCCACTGCTCCTCTGGCGCATATCCTGCCGTTCCCACGCACAATGCTTCTCTCTCACTTCCGCTGGCACACTGCAGTGCACCTCCAAAATCAATCAGCTTCAGCCTGCCGTCCTGACAGATCATGATATTCTCAGGTTTTAGATCTCTGTAAACAATCGCAGGATGTCTTCCATGAAGATACGTCAGTATCCTGCAAAGCTCCATAGCCCATTTAAGTGCCTGTCCTTCCTCCACTCTGCCATGCTTATCCAAATATCTCCGCAGAGACATCCCTTCAATATATTCCATAACAAGGAAAGTTCTTTCCTGGAAAGTCCTTTCCTGAAAAGTTCCTTCCTGAAAGGTATTCTCTTGTAAGAAATTTTCCTGCAAAGGAATTTCTCTTTTGAAACAGTCATAGATAAGCGGCAGCCCTGGATGTATCAGTTCCTTCAAAAGCTCAATCTCCGTAAGAAGAAGCTCCTCTCTGCTCTCCTTGATCACTACCAGACGTTCCAGATGCATATCCCTTGCCAAATACACCTTTCCCGCACCACCGCAACCAATCTGCTCAAGCACCTCATATTTATCATCCAAAATCCCTGTCATAGAACCTCCTAATAAGCAATGCAATAGACCGCCGACAAATTATCCTGCTCCCCTTTTTTCTCAGCGTTGATACCCAGCATTCTAAGTCTACGCTCAATCTGCTCCTCCCCAGAGATATCACTAGGTATCAGAACCTTTAGTCCCCCTTCATCAAGGGTTCTATAAAAGCCATCTGTGCACAGAAGAAAACCGCTCTTGCCATAGATCTTTCCGAAATGAATATCCGGATATTGAAAGGAAAAGCTTCCCATACATTTGGTGATACCTCCTTTTTCCCCATGATCTCTTGTAAGAAGCTTGATTCTCCTTCTACTGTACAGATAAATTCTACTGTCACCAAGGTGAAAAATCACATAACGATGTCCCCACAGAAACAGTAGAGATATCGTAGCGCCCAACTGTATTTCGTTTCCCTCCCCATACCGCCTCAACTGGCTATTCATCTCATAAAAACAGCGAAGTAGACTTCTCTTTACGGACGCCTTTCCCCTCTTCTTTCCTGTCAACCAAACTAATTGTCCATAAAAATGTTCTATCAGCTTCTCCGTAATAAAGCCACTGGCATTTTCCCCTTCCGAAAGGCCTCCTATTCCATCGCTTACCGCTGCAAGCATCACACGGCCTCTGCTTGTCATCGCCTGCTGCAAAGTAAGTGAATCCTGATTCATCGGACGCTTCCCCCGATCCCAGTATACTCCTGACATTATTTTCAATCCTATAACTTCCTCCACATTCATCCTATCATGATATCCTTACGTCAATTCAATGTTTGTCATCCATTATATAATCCCATCAAAAAAGAATCCATTATACAAAACTACCAAAATCACATTTTTGGTAATCTTGCATAAGGATTCTTCTTTCTGTTTCTTTTTCTATCTGAAAAATTTTGTAATATCGTTAAAAAATACCAATACCATCAACACCATAAGTGCCATCATTCCTGCTAAATGAACCATTCCTTCCTTCTCAGGCGGAATCGGTTTCCCGCGAATAGCCTCTACTAGCAAAAATACCAAACGGCCACCGTCAAGCGCCGGCAACGGTAAAAGATTCATGATTCCCAGATTGACCGAAAGCAATAATGCAATGTTGACCATATTTAATATTACATCCAGTGCCCCGTAAGCCTTTGCCGAATCGTAAGCCTCATCCACCACCTTCACAATCCCTATAGGCCCGGACACATCATCCCGTGATAATTGACCTGTGACCAGCATTCCTAGGCTCTTAAAGGTAGTTTCCACATAAAACTTCATGGTATATACGGCATACTCAAAGGTCTGAACCACATTACATTTGAGATATCCTCCTACCGCGATTCCCATATAATACCGCCCGTCTGCCTCATTATAAACCGGATTGATCACTGCTGTTTTTTCTTCTCCGTCACGCTGGAAAGTAATATTCACCCTCTTCCCCTCCGTATTGGTCTGGGAAAACAGCGTCACCTCTCCTCCCATATGAATACGCTTTCCGTTGATTCTGGTGATCATATCCCCTTCCACAAGCCCTGCTTCCTGCGCTGGGCCGTTCTCGTTCACCACCAGTACCTGAGGCGTTGTGATCCCACAGGTCGCCACAAGGAGCATAGCCATCACATAAGCTGTCAGAAAATTAAACAGCGGCCCACCAAAAACTGTTGCAAAACGAGTCCACACAGGAGCATTGGGGAAGGCTCTCTCAGACATTACGCCCTTTTCCACCTCCAAGCCATCCTCTCCCTCAAACAAGCAAGCTCCACCTATAGGAAAGAGCTTTAAGGAATATTTGGTTTCTCCTTTATAAAACGAAAACAACGTAGGCCCCATACCTACAAAGAACTCCACCACACGGATATGGTTTTTCTTTGCGATCACAAAGTGCCCCAGTTCATGGGATATTACCACCACCAAAAAAATAATGATAAATAACAAAATTGATACTACCACTCTATAACCTCCTGCCTGCATCAATAAATTCGTAAACTGCCGCTTCCGTTTCTAGAATCTCCTCTATGGAAGGAGCTGTGATCACCTTATGGCTTTCCATCGCTCTCTGGATCAAATCATAAATCTCAAGGAATTTTATCTTTCTCTCAAGAAATAGTGCAACCGCCCTCTCGTTAGCTGCATTATAAACCGTGGGCATACTACCGCCAATCTTTATAGCCTCATATGCCATCTTAAGTCCTCGGAAGGTTTCTATATCCGGCTTTTCGAAGGTCATCTGGGAAAGGGCAAAGAAATCCACTCTTTTCCCATCCATAGGTCTTCTGTCGGGATAAAACAAAGCGTATTGAATCGGAAGCTTCATATCTGGCATGCCAAGCTGTGCCATAATACCACCATCCGCATATTCCACCATGGAGTGAATAATACTTTGAGGATGTACTACCACCTGAATCTTTTCTGGTTCTACGTCAAAGAGCCATTTGGCTTCTATGACCTCCAGTCCTTTATTTACAAGCGTTGAGGAATCTACCGTGATCTTTTTTCCCATGGCCCAGTTTGGATGCCTTAGGGCGTCCTCCACTGTAACATCCAAAAGCTCCTCTTTTTTTCTTCCTCTAAAGGGACCTCCTGATGCCGTAAGCAAAATCTTGCTCACCCTATTCTTCGGCTCTCCCTGCATAGACTGGAAGATCGCACTGTGCTCACTGTCTACCGGAAGTATAGGCACTTTCCTTTGCTCCGCCAAAGGCATAATAATATGCCCTGCGCACACCAGCGTTTCTTTATTTGCAAGCGCAATCGTCTTTCCCGCTTCAATCGCTGCAATCGTTGGTCTTATCCCTATCATTCCCACAATTGCCGCTACCAAAACCTCCATCTCTTCCATAACAGCAATTTCCAGAAGACCATCCATCCCTTCCAAAACCCTGGTGTCAGTATCCTTTATCCTTTCTCTCAGCTCGCCTGCCGCCTTCTTGCTCCACATCACAGCCAATTTGGGAGAAAACTCCCTGACCTGTTCCTCCATTTTAAGGAAATTGCTGCCAGCCGCAAGGGCCACAACCTGTAAATCCGGATTACTTCTTACAATTTCAAGAGTCTGTGTCCCAATTGATCCTGTGGAGCCAAATATTGCGATTTTTTTCATCATCCCATCTCCATACTCTTTTTATAACAAACAGCAAAAATTCTTGCTGTTATCATCCACTATATATGTCCTCCGTGTATCAACATAAGCGTCAGAAAATAAATCATGGGTGCAGTAAAAATAACGCTATCAAACCGATCCATCACACCACCATGGCCGGGAATCAGCTTTCCGTAATCTTTTATCTCGTGATTTCTTTTAATGGCCGAGGCAGCCAAATCTCCCACCTGAGAAACAACAGCCCCCACTCCATTGATCAACACAAAAATCCACAATACTTGCCGCTCGCTAATGACAGCTTCCACCACAAAATAGGCATAAACAGCTCCCACAAGAGCGGCTCCCAAAATTCCTCCAAGAGCTCCCTCAATGGATTTCTTAGGACTTAAAACTGGTGCCAACTTATGTTTACCTATCAACATCCCTACCACATAAGCGCAAGTATCGCAAATCCAGGAGCTGATAAAAATCATCCAGACGCTATATATGCCATAGGGAAGTATCCTTACCAGATAGATAAAGGAGAGCATAACCGGTGCATAGGCTACGCAAAAAAAACTGCACATAATCTGCTCTGCCCTGTATCTAGGAAAAGTAAATACATAGAGAAACATAAATGCCACCAAAATTGTGATCAATGCCAGCAAAAGATAAATCTTATCCTCCACAAATACCATCAGCAGATAGTAGGCAACAATTCCCACATATCCAATGATCTCCAGCCCGTTCATTTTTTCGCTACCGGCAAGATGACAGGCTTTGGTAAGCTCCCGATAAGCCTTCAGGGCAAGAAAAAGAAGAACCACTGCCAGAAAATATCCTCCAACAGATATCGTCGATACCGCCAGCACCACAAGCACAATACTGCTCATCAGCCTTGTCATAAACATGACCTATTCCTCCTTCACCCGGCCATATCTTCTATCCCTATGATTATATGCCTCCACAGCTTTTACCAATTCTTCCTTTGTAAAATCAGGCCATGCCACCGGCGTAAAATAAAACTCCGTGTAAGCAAGCTGCCACAACAGGAAATTGGATATCCTTTGTTCATTGCAGGTACGAATCAAAAGGTCGGGCTCTGGAAGTCCTCGGGTATCCAAAAGACTCGACATATAATCTTCTGTCACCTCTTCTCCTCGAAGCTTTCCCTCTGCCGCTTTCTCCACCATTGTCCTCACAGCACGGATAATTTCGTCCCTACCACCGTAATTTAGCGCAATCTGAAAGTGAAGTCCATCATTCTCCCTAGTGGATTCCTCCAACTGTGCAATCCTGTTTCTGATATCCATATCTAATCCCGTCTTATCCCCAAGCACTCGCACACACATGCGATTCTTCTTAGCTGTAGTCAGACAAGTTTTCATATAATTGCGCAGAAGCTTCATCAGGGCATCCACCTCGTCCTTTGGCCTGTTCCAATTCTCCGTGCTAAAAGCATACACCGTCAGATACTGGATTCCCATCCTGTATGCCTCTTCACAGATAACCTCTACTGTCTTTGCCCCCTGCACATGTCCATAATTGCGAGGCATTCCTTTACTCTTAGCCCATCTTCCGTTTCCGTCAAGTATGATCGCCACATGCTTTGGCATCACTAACTTCATTTCCTCTGCCATAATTTAAACCCCTTTGACCATCCTTATGCAACAAACGCTGTCATGCTTCGCAAGCCAGCTTATTGTAACAAACGCTGTCACGCTTCGCTAGCCAGCTTATTGTAATATATGCCGACACGCTGTGCGAGCCGGCATATGTTCTAAAACATTCTCTTAAACTGTAAGGATTTCCTTGGATTTCTCTTCCATCAATTTATCAATATCCTTAATATACTGGTCCGTAAGCTTCTGCAGTTTATCTGTCAGTTCCTTAATTTCATCCTCTGAGACCTCAGCCTTAGCCAGTTTTTTGAAGGAGTCATTTCCATCTCTTCTGATATTGCGAACAGCAACCTTCCCCTCCTCCGCTTTTTTCTTGACATCCTTTACAAGATCCTTTCTGCGCTCCTCGGTAAGCTCAGGAAAGACCAACCTGATAACGGTGCCGTCATTCGAAGGAGTGATACCGATATCCGAAGCCATAATAGCCTTCTCAATACTTTTAATCAATGTCTTTTCCCATGGGGCAATTTGAATCATCCGCGCTTCAGGAATTGTGATATTTCCTACCTGTTGAATAGGGGTAGGTGTCCCATAGTAATCCACTCTCAGCTTATCGAGCACATGAGGATTGGCACGTCCTGCCCTGATCCCCTGGTAATCACTTTCAAGATGCTCGTAGGTTTTTTTCATTTTATCATCATAAACTTTTAGTCTCTCGTCCATTCTGCTTTCCCTCCGTTCCTATATTGCCTTCTCCACGACATTTTGGGTCTGTACAATCAAGACTCAGTCCCACTTAAAACGTCTCAAACTGTTACTTTTGTTCCCGTAAAGCTTCCCTTTAAGGTATTCACGATACTATCTTTCTCATTCAAGCTAAACACCCACATAGGCACCTTATTATCTCTGGCCAGAATAGAAGCCGTCATGTCAACCACCTGGAGATTCTGCGCAATCACCTGATCAATACTGATCTCATCATATTTCTTTGCTGCCTGATTCAGCGCTGGGTCGCTGTCATAAACCCCATCAATGGATTTAGCTAAAAGAATCACCTCAGCCTCCACCTCCACAGCCCGAAGCACTACGCCGGTATCCGTGGAAAAATAAGGATGCCCTGTTCCCCCTGCAAAGAATACGACCATTCCCTTTTCAAAATACTTATTAGCTCTGTCTTTGGAAAAAAGCTTCGTAAAAGAACCGCACTCAAAAGGAGTTAAAACGGCAGTTTTCATACCGATACTGCGAAATATTTCCGAAACATAAATGCAATTCATTACCGTTGCTAACATACCTATTTGATCTGCCTTAGTCCGGTCAATGTTCTCGCTGGTACGCCCACGCCAAAAGTTGCCTCCTCCTGTGACGATCCCTACCTGAATCCCATCATCCACAAGCTGCTTTACCTGCAAGGCAACCCTACGTACCGTCTCCTCATCAAATCCTGTCCGCTTTTCTCCTGCTAAGGCCTCTCCACTTAGCTTCAATAAAATTCTGTGAATCTCCTGTGCCATAGTTATGCCTCTCATTTTATTTATTTTTTAAACTGTCAAAGAAGGAAGTAGGGTTCACATCCGCGTAGCACTGGGAACACATACCCTCAATCACTGCACCATTATTAATCTGTACGGACTTCGACTTAATATCTCCCATAACAATAGCCGAGGAATCAAGAATCACAGGACCCTTTACATCGATATCTCCTTTGATAGCGCCTGCAATCATCGCACTATTTGCATAAATGTTGCCAAGAATTACTGTACTCTGGCCAATCTTAATGCTGGAATTGCTTCTAAGTTCTCCTGTAATCTTCGCACCTTCCGCATAGATTTCCGCAGCCTGGGAATTCCCCTGAATCATTCCAGTAATATTCAACTTACCAAGAGCTTCCACATTTCCTACTACACTTCCTCTAACCTCAAGCCCGCCTTCTGTCGCCACATTTCCATTAATAAGCATAGACTCAGTCAGCACGGATACTTCCTCAGAGGTTCTTCTGCTAGTATGCTGCATAGGCATTTCCACTGCCTTATCCTCCATAGGAGGTGCCACAAAAACAGGTTCCTCTGGTTCATCAGGAATTTCCGGAGTCTTCGGCTCTTCTTCCTCATCCACATTTCCAAGCATCTCATCCAGATCAGCATCGAAATCACTTCCGTAATTATTTACAGAAGCTGCTCTCTCCCTCTCTGCAAAATTACTTCTCATCTCCGGCGCAATCCTTCTTTCTCTCTCCGCAGGCTCCTTCTTTGTAGTCTCAGCCCCATCCTCTGGCATCAACTCCGTAACTGCCTGTGATAAGTCATCCTTTAAATCTGAGAAAAAACCCATTCTTTTGATCCTCCATTCTATCTATTTTCTTATTGAGTTATTGCAGGGTTATATGCTGAATCGGCGAGGTTTCATCGGTGATCGGAAGAAATACGCTATCTCCCCGCTCCTGAATGCGTCTGATCACCTCTGGGAGCGCCTCCACCGTTGTTCTTTTTTCATTTGCATCATGCATCAATATCATGCATTCGCTCTTATCTTTTAAGCCATTTATACAGTTGTCCACTATATTATCAGAACTAATCTGCACACTACTGGCATCTCCTGAAGAAATATTCCAATCAAAATAAGTAATTCCATTTTCATCTAGATAAGTCATCAACTTCTGCATATCCACATCACTTACCGTATTGGAGCTTCCCCCCGGGAAGCGATAAAACCTTGTCCATACCCCTGTCGTATCATACAAATACTCCTGGAGCTTCTCCATATCCTCCACAAAATTTTCCTGAGATTTATAAATCTCATTGTATTTGTGGCTATAGGAATGCATTGCTAACGTATGTCCCTCTTCCACAATTCGTTGATAAAGTTTGGCTGAAGTCTCATCCGTTTTTCCTACCACAAAAAAGGTCGCTTTCACATCATACTCTTTTAAAATATCCAGGATTTTAGAGGTGCTGCTGCTTGGTCCATCGTCAAAAGTAAGATATACTTCTTTCTGTGCTGTCTCATTATCCCCTATATTTCCTTCCTCATCCCCTGGCGCCTTTTTCTCATTTTGGTTATCTCGCGGAGATTCCTCAATCGGTGACACTGAATAAACACTGTGTCCTTCCCTCGCTTCCTCAAAGAGCGCTTCTAACTCTTTCACCCTGTTCTGAAGCTGCACGAGACGAATTCCCAATATGACACTGACAACTACAGGGACCAGAATTAATCCAGCAATAATTCCTAATATAATTTTTTTTAAACGTTTAACCCTCTTTTGTCGGTCATAGGTTGCCCCCATGAATATTAACTCCTTTTAAACACTTTGCATTCATTGTAACATAAGTTCCTTTAGTGGAAAAGAGTCAAATAATATTTTTTTCTCGTTTTTTTCTCGTCTAATAATCGGATAGGGAAGATTTTCCACTACTCGCCGCGCGGGCGCGTGCTGCGTAGCAGCAAATTCCTCTGTGCGCCCCTGCGCATAAAAACCCCGGAGAGAAAATCCCCGGGGCCCCATCATTTTAAAAGAACTAATTACATAGGCAGAATCTTACATACCTGCTTGTGCTGCAACCTCTGCCGCAAAGTCATCCACTTTCTTCTCAATACCTTCTCCTGTCTCAAAGCGCACAAATCTCTTGATGGAAAGGTTTGCGTTATTCTCTTTAGCGACCTGAGCTACATACTGAGCTACCGTCTGCTTTCCATCTTCAGCCTTTACATAAATCTGCTCAAGCAAGCAAACTTCCTTAAGCTCCTTATTGAGCCGTCCTGTTACTGCGCCCTCAATTACCTTCTCAGGCTTACCAGCCATCTTAGGATCGTTAGCAATCTGCGCCATCAGAATTTCTTTTTCATGGCTCTTATACTCCTCAGAGACATCGCCTGTGGAGACATATTTAGGCGAAAGTGCGGCAACCTGCATTGCAAGATTCGTCATAGCCTCCTTCACTGCATCATTAACTACATCGGTCTCAGCTTCTACAATGACACCAATCCTTCCACCGCCATGAACATAAGAAACAACACAACCGTTCTCTGCCACTACCTTTTCGAATCTTCTGATATTTAAGTTCTCACCAATTCTGGCAATCTTTTCTACCAAAGCATCCTTCACGGTCTTAGAGGTATCACTCTTCCAGGGTTCTGCCATGAAAGCATCCATATCAGCAGCATTTGTCTCTACTGCCTGCTCTGCCACTGCTGCTACAAAGCTCTGGAACTCCTCATTCTTAGCCACAAAGTCTGTCTCGGAATTTACCTCAACCACAGCGGCCACTTTATCATCCTTTACAATTACCTTGCAAAGGCCTTCTGCCGCAATCCTGCCAGCTTTCTTCTCAGCCTTTGCCTGACCGTTCTTTCTGAGAAACTCCACAGCCTCTTCCATATTACCGTCGGTTTCTCCCAGAGCTTTTTTGCAGTCCATCATTCCTGCCCCGGTCATCTCCCTTAACTCTTTTACCATAGCTGCCGTTATATTAGCCATTTTTAATTTCCTCCATATTTATCGCAAGATCCAATCGAGTAGGGAAGACTTTCCCCTACTCGCCGCGCGGGGCGCGTGCTGCCTTGGCAGCAAACTTCCTTACGCGCCCCTGCGCATCATAAAACGCGGGATAGCTTATATCCCCCATTATGATTCATTCTATCAACCTTCAGTAGCTGCAATTTCCTCAATATCCTCAGCAGCCACCTCTCCTGCTGCTTCTTCCATCTCAGCCTCTACATTCTCTTCACCCTGATTTGCTTCAATCACAGCATCTGCCATCTTGGACACAATCAACTTAACCGCTCTGATTGCATCATCATTCCCAGGAATGATATAATCCAGTTCTTCAGGATCACAGTTTGTATCGCCAATACCGATCAATGTAATTCCAAGAGCATGGGCTTCCTCCACACAGATTCTTTCCTTCTTAGGATCTACCACAAAAATAGCATCGGGAATTCTGGTCATAGTTTTAATACCTCCCAGATTTCTCTCAAGCTTCTCCCATTCCTTCCTGATTGCAATAACTTCTTTCTTAGGAAGTACATCAAAAGTCCCATCCTCGGACATCACTTCAATTGCTTTTAATCTCTCAATTCTACTCTGAATTGTCTTAAAGTTGGTAAGCATACCGCCTAACCATCTCTCATTTACATAATACATACCACAACGCTCTGCCTCTACCTTGACAGCATCTTGTGCCTGCTTTTTGGTACCTACAAAGAGGATAGTACCTCCCTGGCTGGCAATCTCAAATACAGCTCTGTATGCCTCGTCCACCTTACCTACAGACTTCTGCAAATCAATAATGTGGATACCATTTCTCTCCGTAAAGATATAGGGAGCCATCTTAGGGTTCCATCTTCTCGTCTGATGTCCGAAATGAACACCTGCTTCTAAAAGCTGTTTCATAGAAATAACACTCATTTTCTTACCTCCATTTGGTTTTTCCTCCGCATATTTTCCTCTCTTCTGCCAACCTATTTTTTATCCCATACTGTCGTATAGTAAACCACAAAATAAAAGGCACCGACAGTCAATGAATATGCGTGCTTTTTTGTCATAACGGGGAAAGTATAGCATAAAAAAATCCCTCTTGCAAGGGATTTTTTAACTATACACTGCTCCTTATCTGCCTAATTTCAAGATAATCTTAGCAATCTCTTCCTCTCCCGCACCTATCGGTATCTCAAAAGACCCAGCACGGATACTCTTATCATATCCATTTCGGCACAGATAAGAATCAAACTCATTCGCTGATTCTATCAACCCCGCCTCCACAAGTTTCTTGCATACGGTAAAGGAACTATCTCCACTTGCTATTTGGATCGTCACACTCTCTCCCTGCTGCACTAAAGTAGCAGCTTCCGGCGTAGATGTTGTTTCCGGCGACTGTGTGGGTGACGCTGCCTGCTCTGGTAGAGCCGTTGGCGCTAGGGTAGGCATTGCTGTTGGTGTAGAAGATGGTTCCGGCTCCTTGGTAGGATTTGCTGTTGTCTCTGGAGACACAGAGGCCTTCTCCCCTTCCCTATCTTCGGTATCTTCTTCCTTTTCAGAAGCCTCAAGCGCGCTCTCTTCTTCCGGTGAAGAACCTCCCTCTCCCTTCTGTGGCAAAACTTCCTCCTCATTGTCAGGAGACGGTAAAACCATCGTCTCCCTTACTTCTCCTTCTGCCAGAGATGAGGCACTTTCCTGGGCAACAGTATCTGCCAAAACAGTACTTGCCTCCACCATTCCAAGCTCCTTAGCCCGCTCCCTGATCTCATCGTCACTTAAAATCTCTTTGGAATCTGCACGGGTTACAATTCCCATGATCAATGCTGTCACTATAATACCCATACCAAGACCGCGCAGATAATATTTAAGGCCCATCTTTTCCTCCTTCCTCAACCTCCTTCAAATAAATCAATCACTAGTTTTACCTCTCCAATGCCAAGACCAAGCTCTCTTGCTATTGCCATATTGGATTTTCCCGCCTTATGAAGCTGCAAAATCCTATCATTATAGTTTTTATCACCATCATTTCCGACTTCATTAGAGGATGGCATTTCCCCATATGCAGCTACTCCATCTATGGATTCTGTTCTAGAAGCGAACGCTTCTGTCTTTTCCTGGCTACTCTTTTTCTTTCTTCCGGCACTTTTCGGCTTTTCTTCGCCTTCTGCCCCTATCACGGAAACATCCGGTCCTGGGACGATGCTCTCAACCTCTCCTACCGTTATCGGTGTAAATCCATTGCCATCTTCTCTCTCCAAAGCAGTGGCAGTTTCTGCCCGCATCTGCCTATCTATGTCTGTCTCCACACTTACAATGTTTTCTTTCAGCAACTTTGTATTGCTCATTGCCTCATCCACGGATTCCTGTACTTCCCTGACCTTTTCCAGCATTTCTTTCGCAGTAATCTCCGCATCCTTGGAAATCTGCTTAATCTCACTATCTGTCTTAATCGCCTCGCTCACAGTAGCCTTTAAGCTTTCATGCTTATCATTGAGCATATCATAGAGAAATACTACTTCTTTATGGCTCTTATTGATTTCTCCAAGCACTGTATCCGAATATTCATTAACTGCAAGCATTTTTTCATTGGTCAGCCTGTCCATGGAACGTTCTGTCTTTTCCATTGCATAGGTGATAGTCTCATCCACAATGTCAGTAATTTGTGACTTAGCATCCTCTACTTCCTTCTCCACAACATTCCTTATATCCTCTTCATCAATCCGTACACTGCTCTGCGCACTTTCTCCTTTGCTTCCCGGCAGCAAAAAGCCCAATACAAAAGCAACTAGACCTATGATAATAAGAACGATTTCCATTAATCCCATTTTTAGCCTCCCTATATCACCAGCCTGATTTGCCAGGCCATATTCCCATTCAGATTTTCATATCAAAACCGCCCTGACTTTTGAGGACCACCTTTCCATCCTCCCCCGATTTCTTCCGTTTACGCCCACCATCTCCAGAATAACTTCCATTTCCTTTTTCTTTGGCATCATATTTTTTTCCTTGATTTTCCGTACGGTCACCCTGGTGTACCTGACGAATTTTGTTTTCCACCGTCTGGTCAAACTGACGCTGAAAATTCGACTGATCCACCATCCCTTTATTATCTTCATTATGCTTAATAGTAGTAAAATCCTGTGCCCTTGTAACCTGTCCCTGAATTTCCACACGACTGATTGTCATAAATCCATACCTTCTTTTTCAATATAATCACACAACCAAAACATATCTAAAAAACTTCAATTCTATACTGAAAATATCCCCATGTAATGTCCCATTTTATTTTTCATTTTCTGCAATGCCCTGGTATGAAGCTGAGATATTCTGGATTCAGAAACTTCTAGTATATTACTGATCTCCTTCAATGTCAAATCCTCATAGTAGTAAAGCAGGATCACCTTTCTTTCTTTTTCTGTGAGGAGCTCCATTACCTGTCCAAGTACCTTCTTAAGCTCTTCTTTTTCTATGACCTCCTCAGGGCTCTCAAAACGATGTTGTTCATTTTGCTCTGCAGGTATCTCACTCCCCGACTCCATGAACTCATTTAAGGAAACTACACCTGTAATTTTCATTTGAGACTGCCAGGATATATAATCTTCCTCAGAAATCCCAAGCCTTTTGGCAATTTCTTCGTCCGTAGCCATTCGTCCCGTATTTGCCTCAATCTCTTTCATCACCGCTTCAATTTTTTTTTGCTTTTGTCTGATTGTCCGCGGAATCCAATCCATTTTTCTGATTTGATCCAAAATAGCTCCCCGGATACGGAGGCTTGCATAAGTTTCAAATTTGACTGCTTTCATACTGTCATACTTGTCTATGGCATCAATCAAACCAAAAATACCATAACTTACCAGATCATCATACTCAACATTATATCCTAAATACATACTGAGGCGCCCGGCAACCAGCTTCACTAAAGGCGCATACTCCAATATCAGCTTCTCCCTGATTTCAGGCGACTTCGTCTTTGCATAATTCATCCAGAGCTTATTTCTGCCTGCCTCGTCCATCGCTACCTCCATCACAAGTTTATGCCTCTTCCTCTACGCTGTCTTCTTTTTCAATAGTAGAAATTTCTTCTCTTGCAGATGCCTCCTCCTCCATAACAGCCGCAGCCGCTGCCTCTCTTTCCCTGATCTGTTCAATAAAAGAAAGTACAATTTTTTGAATAATACACCCTGCTATATAAAACACCAAAAGAACAGCCAAAAGTACTGGAAGCATCTCCTTCATAGAATAGTGAAAGAGGTACATTGCAACGCTTGATATAGCTCCTGCCAGAAGCATTAAAAAAGGGGCAAATAATTTACTTTTTTTCATATGATTTTCTCCGGTTTGCCAATGGAACGAATATGAAAATCACCACTCTTTGGATAAAAAATAACAGTTCTGCCGTATGTATCTCCGGTCTCCTGCGCAAGAAGGGGTATTCTAAGCTCCGCCAGCTTCTTTTTGCTGGCAGCCACATTCCGCTCCCCAACACGAATTGTATCTTTTTTACCCACGCCCGCAAACATTTGCGCACCACCAGCAATCTTTGCCACAAGCCGAAAACGACTTGCTCCCATCCGCGTCAGTTCATTGACCATATCTTCGATTCCAGTATCTGCAAACTTTGGTCTGTTCGAATTATTTTGGATCTCTTTACTGTCCGGCAGCATAATATGAGCCAGACCGCCAATTCCTGTTCTTGGATCCCTGATGGCAATCCCTACACAGGAACCTAATCCTACTGTAATCACTCCATCATCACCTTTACAGATTTTCCAATCAGCCATTCCAACTTTAATTATCTCACTCATCTTAAAAGAGCCTCCCGTTTTTCTTCCGAAATCTACATAACACCCAGTGATGTTAATATTTTCTCGTAAGATTCCATATCCGGGATCAAAATAAAATAACCATCCAGTTCCACGTCATCCGAAAATTTAGTCTGTATCAGCAGAATGTGATCACCAAAAATACCAAACTCCACTGCCGGCACACTAAGAAGAGCACCCGCCATATCAATTCCAATCTGCGGCACCGAAGGCATAATTTTCAGACCGGTAATACCAGACAGCGCATTTAAATATGCACCCGTTATGATATTCCCCACTTCTTTCACTGCAGAACATTCCATTTCACCAAATTCGTATTCCTCAGCACTCTTCTCATCGATGACAAGCATTCCTGCCATCAGCTTGTTAACCACATGGGCAGCAGCCTTTTTATCCATGATAAACATCATACTGCCCTCCACGTCCCCTTCTACCTGGAGATAAATGCCGACCATAACCTTTTCTTCCCCGCCAACAATATCTCCCACATCGGAGAACTCAAGAAGCCTTACCTGGGGAACTGACATATCTACCTTACTGCCCATCAGTGATGCAAGTGCTGTCGTTGCATTCCCAGCTCCAATATTTCCTAATTCCTTCAATACATCAAAATATTGCCCCGTCAATTGCTCCATATTTAGGTCATTCATAATGGCCCCTCCTGACAAATTGCTTTTATTCCTTTGTTTCTAACTTCTTCCTATTCACACATAATACTATTATAGCACAAAATCAACATTTATAAACCTTTTTCACGTTTTCTACGTTTTCTCTCTTCCTCAAAGATGAAACGAATAATTTCCTCTCTCTCTGAGGTATCTATATTGATATACTGGGCGCGGTGCTCATACTCTCCTGGCCTGTTTGCAATCTCCATAGATACAAGCACCTTTGCCATCAATGAATAATCCTTTTGCTTTTCTCCTATCGTCAGGCTGTACTGGCAATAAATGAGACTATCCGGTTCAAAACGATGCTCTCCCACAAAGCGAAGGCCCCCTCCGCTGATATCCACAGCAACTGCCTGCTTGAAGGGTAAATTCGGCTTAAGATAACGGTCATGTCTGGCCGCTGCCTTGATCTCATCCTCCTCAAGTAGTCTGATATTGATTCCAATCGCACAGTCCAGACGATAATATTCTCTCCTTTGAGTTTTACGAAGTCCTGTAGTCAATTCTAAAAGAAGGACGAAATTTTTGTCCGGTTTATAGACATCCACTACCACCACTGAGCTCTGATAAATCCCTGCCTCCGTAAAGAAAAAAACCTCATATTCAGAATTAACCGGAAGAGAGATTAGCCGTGTCTTTTCCATAGGCATCAAAATTTCCAGTCTGTCCTCTGAAAGGACATCAGCTACCTGACTCTGATATACTTTTTTCCTCACTAATACTTCCCCGTCGAAGTCGTCTTGATTTACCGGGCGTATCTCAAGCTTCATTCCCGGCGTCACATATTCTGATAGCATCCTGTCTCCTCCTGTCAATATTTTTTACCTGCTAAAATATGGGAAAAGAAAGCCTCCATTCCCCTTTTAAGTCCCTTTTGACTGGCTTCTTTGTTCAAAAGCTTTGCCGCCATTCTCTCATAAGCCAGCGCTGATCTCGCACCAGGAGCCTTTATAGACACTGGTGATTGCTGCATCACTGCTTTCGCTAATTGATGATCCTCCGGTATCTCCCCCAGATAAGTGATCGAAATCTTAAGATACCTACTCACCACCGCATTGAGTTTATCAAACAATATCTGCCCGTCCTCTAGAAAAGCCACTCTGTTGGCGATCACCTTCACCTGCGAGGATTCACCCTCATATCTTGGATGATAGCTTAATGCCTTTAACAGAGAATATGCATCTGTAATTGAGGTGGGCTCTGAGGTAGTAACCAACAAAATCTCGCCGCTGGCTACCAAAAATTCCAATACTGCATCAGAAATACCCGCACTTGTATCTACAATAATAATATCGGCCATACTATCCAGTTCTGAGAGATTCCTGACAATATATTGAAGATAATCTTTGCTCAAATTGGAAAGTCCAGCAATCCCAGAACCTCCTGAGATAAACCCAACATCCATAGGTCCCCAGGTAATAATTTCCCTGATATTCTTTCCCTGATAAATTAAATCATATAAATTATATGTGGGTATTGCTCCAAACATAATTTCTATATTTGCAAGACCAAAATCAGCGTCCAAAATAATAACCTTAAGTCCCTGTTTTCGAAATTGAATTGCTAGATTAATTGCCGTATTTGACTTTCCCACGCCTCCTTTACCGCTAGTAACCGATATCACTCTTGCCAGCGGTCTGCTCACGGAAACAGCATTTGCCTTAATAATATTTCTTAGCGGTTCCGCCTGGTCCATATATCTTCCTCATTTCAGTTCTTTTTACCACCCAGAAGCTGCTTGACTGTTTTCTGTGGATTAAACACCTCTATATCATCAGGTACATTTTGGCCATAAGTGACATACGACATAGAAGCATCGGTATATAGTCTTAAGTTTAGTAAATTCCCCAGTGTCATAGTTTCATCCAACTTGGTAAATATCAAATTGTACTTAGTCATTGCCGAATAGCTGTCTGCAATAATGACCAAATCCCTATATTTCGTTGTGGTGCTGAGTACCAGAAACACTTCTTTCTCAGCAATCCCTTCCACTGAATGAAAAAATCCATTCATAATTTCTTTCTGGGCCTCATTTTTGTGGGAATGACCGGCTGTATCCACTAGTATAAAGTCAAAGTCTTTAAACTCCTCTACAGATTGCTTCATCTCATCTTCCGAATAGATCACTCTAAAGGGTACCCCCATAATATTGGCGTAGGTACGAAGCTGCTCGGCTGCTGCAATACGATAGGTATCCGTAGTAAAAAGCACTACCTTCCTGCTTTCCTCTACATGAAATTTTGATGCAACCTTTGCTATGGTAGTTGTCTTTCCCACCCCTGTAGGACCCACAAAGAATACGACCTTAGGTCCTTTTTCAGCAGGCATGAGCTTTAACGGCTTGCCAAATTTTAAGATCATTTTCTGATAAATATTCGCTAGTACATAGTCAAAAGGTACATTCGGCTTATTGGTCTTTTCAATCTCATCAATGATTTGGTTCGCATACTGCTCACTTACTTCATTATCAATCATAGTGTTATAGAGCAATTTCATAAAACGCTCAAGCTCGCTCTCACGTGTTTCTAAAACAGGTTCATTTTTAACCTCATCTGGTTTTTGAAGCTGCTGTTCAAGCAAAGACTGAAGGCTGTCCAGCTTTTCTTCAAGAACATTGCTTTCTTTCTTCCCGCCATCATTACTAACTGGTTTTTCGTCTGTCATATCACCACTCTGCGAGTTATCTTCCTTAGGGGAGGGAAGACCTACAAGTTCCTTGCGGGGCGATAACTCGGGCAATGTCTGGGAAATCGGTACTTCTTTTTTGGGTACAGAAATACGGTCCGGCTCTTCCTCCAAGGCAACCGTAACCTCTGTGAGCTGCGGCAAAATAAAGCTAAAAAGTCCTTTTCGCTTCACGTTGCGCACATTCATGATCACCACATTATTGCCCAGCTCTCTCTTTGCGCTCTCTACTGCTTCTTCTTCTGATTTTCCCTGAAATTTTTTGATTATCATGCTGTCACCATTCCTACAGACTGTAATTCAATATTACCTTCTATCTCATTATATGATACCACGATCAAATCTTTATAATAATCCTCTGTCAGTCGCTTAAAATACATACGCACAATCGGCGAAGTAATAATGATAGGATTCTTCCCAAGATTTTCCAGCTTGGCAATCTCATTGCCAACAGAAGCCATAATTGCCTTTGTTTTCTCCGGATCTAATGTAAGATACGCACCGTTTTCCGTCTGCTTTACACTCCCCATAATCTCCTGCTCCAGTTTGGGATCAAGCGTTACCACACTGGAGGTCTCATTGGCTGGAAAGAACCTGCTGGAAATCGCCCGTTTTAAGCTCTGCCTTACATATTCCGTCAAAATATCAGTATCTCTTGTGGTAGAAGCATAATCTGCTAACGTCTCAAAAATCGTGAGTAAATCTCTGATAGAAATACCTTCTTTTAAGAGATTTTGAAGCACCTTTTGTACCTCGCCAAGCCCTAACAGCTTAGGCACCAGCTCATCCACAAGCGAAGGATTGGTTTCTTTCAAATTGTTGACCAGATTCTGAACATCCTGTCTTGTAAGTAACTCGGAAATATACTGCCTGATGATCTCTGTCAGGTGGGTTGCTATAATAGAAGGCGGATCTACCACGGTATAACCCATACTTTCCGCGCGCTCTCTCTGCCCTTCTGTGATCCAGATCGCTGGCAGATGGAAAGAAGGTTCAAAAGTAGGAATACCTGTAATCTCCTCCTCCACATAACCAGGGTTCATCGCCATATAGTGATCAAAAAGGATTTCTCCCTCACTGACCTGAATACCCTTTATCTTGATAATATACTGATTCGGATTAAGCTGGATATTATCACGAAGTCTGATAATTGGGACCACCGTACCAAGTTCCAAAGCAATCTGTCTTCTGATCATAACCACACGATCTAAGAGATCGCCACCCTGATTAACATCTGCAAGGGGAATGATACCATAACCAAATTCCAGTTCAATAGGATCTACCTGAAGCAGACTGTTGACATTCTCCGGCGCCCTGATTTCCTCTGCCGCAGCTTCTTCCATGTCAATCTCCCCTTCAATCTGAGCAGTTTCTAAGGTTGCTGCAATCTGTCTGCCCACCACAATAAAAATCAAACCCAGCGTCAGGAAAATTAAGTCAGGCAATGGTGTTATAATTCCCAAACCGGCAATCACGGCACCTACCAGGTATAAAACCTTTGGAATACCAAATAACTGCCCTACCAATACAGAGCCAAAATCTGCATCCTTAGATCCCTTCGTCACCAGAATACCTGTAGAAAGTGAAATCAGCAGAGAAGGTATCTGGCTGACAAGACCATCACCGATGGTCAAAATCACATATTTCTGGATTGCATCCATAATCTCCATATTTTGCCAGACCATACCGGTAACAATACCACCAATAATGTTGACAAAGGTTATGATAAGACCAGCCGTAGCATCCCCCTTTACGTATTTAACAGCACCATCCATGGAACCGAAGAAATTAGCTTCCTCTTGAATCTTATCCCTGCGTCGCCTAGCCTCCGCATCCGTGATGGACCCGGTATTTAAGTCTGCATCGATAGCCATCTGTTTACCAGGCATAGCGTCCAGTGTAAATCTTGCCGTTACCTCTGCCACTCTCTCAGAACCTTTATTGATCACCATAAACTGAATCAATATCAAAATAATAAAGATAATACTTCCTACCACCAGGTTACCTGCACCTACATAATTTCCAAAGGTTTCCACCACCTGTCCCGGATCTCCGGTGGTGAGAATCAGCCTGGTGGAGGATATATTCAGTGAAATCCTGAATATCGTTGTAAACAAAAGCATGGTAGGGAAAAAAGACATATCCAGCACTTCCTTAGAAAACATAGCGCCGAACAAAATCGTAAATGCAATCGAAATGTTGCAGGCAAGCAGCACATCCAAAAGTCCCTTGGGGATCGGTACAATCATCATGATGAATGCCGCGAGCACATATGCCGCTACACCAATGTCCGCTTTTTTCATGCCTCTTCTCCTTTCCTCATAGTTATAACTTCCTTCCTGCCCAAAACAGGCATTTTATCAATCACTCTTTTCCTTTAAATTTTACCCTTTAAGCGATAAACAAATGCAAGTACCTCAGCCACTGCCTGATAGAGCTCCGGCGGAATAAGCGCTCCTACCTCCACATTAGCGTAGAGCATCCGGGCAAGAGGTTTATTTTCTACAATTTCTATCTCATGTTCTTTCGCTACATCTTTAATTTTCTGTGCTAAATAATCTTCACCCTTTGCAATTACATAAGGTGCATCATATTTTTCCGGATCATATTTGATCGCCACCGCATAGTGAGTAGGGTTAGTAATTACCACATCCGCTTCAGGAAGTTGTGACATCATCCTTCGCATAGAAGCCTCTCTCATTCGTTGTTTCTGCTTGGCCTTTACCTGCGGATCACCCTCCTGATTCTTGTACTCATCCTTGACCTCCTGCTTGGTCATCTTCATATCTTCATGGAATTTCCATTTTTGATACCAATAATCCAAAAAAGCAATCACCATATACACCATGGCAATCCTGATACCCAAATCTATGGCAATTTCCCCAATCAGACCAATCGCCTGATTCAAAGTAATATCATATAAAATGAAAATTTGCCCTATCCTATCCTTCAGATAGGAGTAAACTACATATCCAATGACAAGAAGTTTCAAAACAGATTTTAATAGTTCCATCAAAGAATTAGGCGAGAAAATTCGTCCAAATCCCTTCACTGGGCTAAGCTTACTGAATTTAGGCCGCAGCGGTTTCGTTGTAGGCTGCCATTTAACCTGTACAATATCACAGATCACCGCCACCATCACTCCAATCAGCAAAACCGGGGCAATTATGGTAAGCAGTCTCATCATCATACTACGGATAAGCACATGCATGGAATCTATCGGAATATTTCCATTATACATTTTCACCAGATCAGGAATCTGTCCATAAACCACGTGAAATGATTCTATGAATCTTGAGCCTATTGTTCCTACATACACTTTTAAAATGAGAAACAGAGCTAGCATTCCAAAGGCATTCGCAATTTCCTTGCTCTTAGCTACCTGTCCTTCTTTCCTTGCATCACTTAACTTTTTACCGGTAGGTTCTTCTGTTTTTTCCCCACCAGGACCATCCTTGGCAAAAAATTGTAAGTTATAATCCAACAAGAGTTTGTTATTTTCCATCCAACTTTTCCCACCTTGGGTTTGACATCCCATTCTACGGCATCATAACCTCCACAAAAGTTGATACCATATGCTGCATTTGTTCATAGATAAAATTAGCCGCCGATGGAAGCATGGAAGTAGACAAAAATAATATACTAAGCCCCACAAGTACTTTCATTTGCATGCCTACCGCAAACATATTCATCTGCGGTGATACTTTAGCTAAAACCCCCAAAACCGCATTTAAAGTAATCATGACGGCAAAGATAGGGAGGCAGATACGAAACCCGATAATAATATAATTTGCCATAAACTCCAGTATGGAGGCCAAAAGCTCATCACTTTTAAAGACCGCTCCATTTATTGGTATCAGAGTATAAGTCTCTGCCAATGCTGTCAAAAGATACCGATGCATTCCTGAAATCATTAACATCAGCATGATCATATAATTATAATAAATACCTGTGATCGAAGTGCTTTGTCTTGTGGTAGGATCTATCAAGCTTGCCATGGAAAGTCCCATTTCCATATCAGCAATATGGCCGGCAAAAGCTACCACTGAAAAAGACAAATTCGCTGCAAAACCAATTAAAAGTCCTGTCAGGGTCTCTTTCATTATAATCACCAAATAGCCAACCAGCGTATCATAAACGATCCTTTGCTCCGGCAATACATGGTAGAGCAGAACTGCCACAAAAAAGCTAAGTCCAATCCGCACGTTACGCGGCGTGTTCGTCATACTGAAAAAAGGTGCCGAATAGACAAAAGAGGCAACCCTAATCAATATTAGCAAAAAAATTTCCAGATCTGCATAGCTAAAAGTATAATCAAGCATAACCCTTACCTTGCATAGCGCCCAAGATCAGACCATAGCCTTACTATGAAGCCAGACAACTCATTCAACATCCAATTTCCAATCAGAATCAGTGTAAGAAATATTGCCAAAACCTTCGGTACAAAAGTGAGCGTCTGCTCTTGAATAGAGGTAACCGCCTGAAAAATACTGACTATCAAGCCTACCGCTAACGACACCAGAAGTACCGGAGCCGCTACCTTTATCACCAGAAACAATGCTGAACTGGCTATAGCCGTAACCTCATCAACTGTCATACTCTATCATCCTTTCACATTTTAACTGTAAAATGTCCCTATTGTCCCCATAATAATCAGATTCCATCCATCTGCCAAAACAAATAACAGTATCTTAAAGGGCATAGAAATCGTGGTGGGCGGAAGCATCATCATACCCATACTCATCAATGTGGAGGATACCACCATATCTATTACAATAAATGGAATGTAAATAATAAACCCTATAATGAAGGCTATCCTAAGTTCCCCAATAATAAAACTAGGTACCAGTACCGCTAGAGGAATCCCTTCCAATGTACCGTCCCACTCTTCTCCGGAAATATCTAAGAACATCCTCACATCCTTTGTCTGAGTCTGTCTGTACATAAACTCCCGAAAGGGCTTAACTCCTTCTTCAAAAAATTCCTCTTGAGTAATCGTCCCTTCCTCAAGAGGAACAACTGCATTCTCATATACCTGTGTCAATGTAGGCTGCATAATAAAATAAGTCAGAAACAAAGCTAACCCAATCAGCACCTGATTAGGAGGTGCCGTTTGGGTATTTAACGCTGCTCTCGTAAAATGAAGCACAATGATAATCCTGGTAAAGGAGGTAAGCATAATAAGCAACGTTGGCGCTAAACTTATCATTGTGAGTGTGAGCAGAATCCGCAAAGTACCATTCACCTCACCGTTTCCATCATTATAAGTGGTAACTGTCAGGTTATTGGCTATATTGAGCTGCGATAGCTCATCTCTGGTCTGAGCGCTGCCCGGCTCATTAATATAAGTCCTCTCCTCCGTTTCACCGGCTAACCCTGAATCATCTACCTCAGCCGCCTGCACCTCTAACTGGGGAGTAACACACAATATGCCCACCATAAATAGCAGGCATATTATTTTTATTATCCTTTTTATAAACAACTTTTTCCATATCATTGCCTTACCGCTATTCCTTCCCTTTTTCCTTCAATCTCTTTACCTTTTCAAGAATATCTGCAAACTGAACAGTCTGCATTTCTTCCTTCGAAAGATTAAGCTCGACGGCGGAAAGCTCTGAAAGCATATGCACTTCGTCTTTTCCTACGGCAATCACCAGATATTTCTCTCCTGCTCTGACGATCTGAACATATTTATTCGAAGAAATCCGGCAGGTTTCAATAATTTCCAGATTGCCTGAACCTGCCCTAGTCTTCTGATAATTTGCTATCCATCTGGTAACTAAATAGGTAACTACCAACACAGATACAAAGAGAATTAACACCGTCATGAACTGAAGATAACTATCCATCCTTGTTGTAACTGAAAGGAGCATATTATCCAATTACCTTTTTAACCGCTTCAAGTACACGATCATCCTGGAAAGGCTTAACAATAAAGTCCTTAGCACCGCTCTGAATTGCCTCGATAACCATCGCCTGCTGTCCCATAGCAGAGCACATGATAATCATAGCATTCGGATCTGCACCTTTGATTTTCTTAAGCGCACCGATACCGTCCAGCTCTGGCATAGTGATATCCATCAAAACCAGATCAGGTCTTAACTCTGCATATTTCTCACACGCCTTCACACCATTTTCGGCTTCACCGACTACATTATAGCCATTCTTTGTGAGAATGTTCTTAATCATCATGCGCATGAATGCTGCATCATCCACAATTAAAATATTCTTTGCCATCTCTTCTCTCCTACTTTTACTTAATTATTTCGGTTATACGGATACAAAAGCTCTCTTCCATCACCATAACCTCGCCTTTAGCTACAAATTTGCCATTTACCAGCACATCTATAGGTTCACCGGCTATTCTGTCAAGCTCTATGATTGTTCCCGGTGCGAAGTCCAATATCTCTGCTATCGCCTTCTTAGTCCTGCCTAGCTCTACGGTAACCTCCAAAGGCACATCCCTGATCAGACCGATATTCTCCTGACCTGCCATAACTCCTGCATTTGTATTAAAACTCTGAAACTGTGCAGGCTGTATATTCATGTTCTGCATGTTCATCATCGGCATTCCCATATTATTCATCATCGGCATTCCCATAGCTCCGTTCATCCCCATCATCGGCATTCCCTGGGGCATACTATTCATCTGCATTCCCGGCATAGCATTTGTTTGCATCCCCATATTCATCTGAGGATTTCCTTGTCCCATATCCGGCATTCCTGCAGACATGCCCGCCATCGGTGCTGTAGGCGCTGGAGCAGGCTCAGGCTCAGATACAGCCTTAGATTCACTTCCCGACTGATTCGTGATGAAGGTCTCATATAGACTATTAGCGAACTCTATCGGATAGAGCTGCATAATTGTACTATCAACCAAATCTCCAATCTGCATTCTAAAGGCGATCTTAACAAATTCGCCGCCCAAAAAAGAATCAATTTCTTCCCCTTTGCTGATATCATTCAAATCCATCAGGGTCGCCTCTGGAGGGCTGATATCTATCATCTTTCCCATCATGGTGGAAAGTGATGTGGCCGATGCTCCCATCATCTGGTTCATTGCTTCGGATATGGCACTTAAGTGAAGTTCGCCAAGCTCTCCCTCTGTATTACTTCCATCGCCACCCATCATCAAATCCGTAATAACCTTCACATCATGTTCCTTCAGGATCATGATATTTGATCCATCAAGTCCGGATGTATAATGTATCTGGATAAAAACGCAAGGTCGTTCATAATCAGCTACCACTGTCTTCCAATTAGCCATACTGACCACGGGTGTGGTAATATCAACCTTCATATTTACAAGAGAAAACAATGTAGTTGCCGAAGATCCCATACTGATATTGGCAATCTCACCAATTGCATCCTTGGCATCTTCTGAAAGTAACATTTCATTTGCTGATGATCCACTCTTCGCTTTAGTGTCATCTGATATATTCATGCCATTTAAAAGCGCAGATATTTCATCCTGTGAAAGCATTTCATCCATGCCTTAATCCCCCTCTCTGATTACTGATGTCACTCTTACCGCGTAATTATCCTTAACAGAACCTGGAAGTGCGGTAAATTTTTTGATATTACCCACAAAAATATTCATCTCTGTGTCCACCTTAGAATCCAATCGTATAATATCACCTACCTGTAGGTTAAGGAAATCATTAACAGAGACCTGGCTGCTTCCAAGAACTGCCTTAACCGGCACATCCACACGTTTAATAAGTGCTTCTACCTGCTCCTCATAGTCACTGCGATCCCGCTTTTGTAAAGTAGAATACCAAAACTTGGTATTTAAGTTATCCATCACATCTTCCAATGTAAAAAAGGGAAGACAAACATTCATATACCCTTCTGTATCACCAACCTTAATATTTAACGTTATCAGGGCTATCATATCACTAGGCGCTATAATCTGTGCAAACTGGGCATTCGTTTCAATTCTCTCCAAAATTGGATCTACCTCTGCGACATTTTTCCACGGTTCACGCATAAGCTGCATACATACTACCATCAGCTTCTGCAAAATGATCATTTCAATCTCAGAAAATTCCCGGCTTTTCTCCAGAGGCATTCCCGGTCCCCCGAGCATTCTGTCAATCATTGCAAATCCCAAATTTGTAGACAACTCTACTATGATATTGCCGTTTAAGGGGCTAAAATTCACAATCCCTAGTATTACAGGATTCGAGAGCGCATTGCTAAATTCAGAATATATTACCGCCTCAGAACTTGACACAGTCACCTGCACATTTTTTCGAAGATAAACCGGAAGATTTGTCGAAATCAATCTTCCATAGTGCTCATATATAATTTCTAAAGTTCTCAAATGTTCCTTAGAAAACTTTACAGGACGCTCAAAGTCATACGGTTTTACCCGTTTTTCTGGCCCCCCTGGCATTTGATTTACATCTAAATCTCCACCGCTTAAGGCTGCAAGCAAATTATCTATTTCACTTTGAGATAATACCTCGCCCAAGAGTATGCACCTCCTTTATTCCAGTCACAGTATTTTGGCAACACATCTGACAAAGTACGGCTTTTACATATAAATTGGGCTGATCAATGTTACATCAAAGATAAAATCCGAACTGTAAAGAGCTTGAATACTGCTCAAAATATCACTGCTTATCGCCTGCGGATTTGCCTTGGCCTCTTCCATCGTATACTGTCCGACTACTTCTGTAATCTTTCCCTTTATCAAATCCTCTCTCTCTGCAATCGTATCACCATAAGTCTTATAATCCTCATGGGCATTATTCATAGATATGACTACAGACATCTGTGCATAATGATCCTTATCATCCGCCACGCCATTTTCATCCACGCTCTTCTTAAGGGCGATCTGCATATCAGCAATCGTATAGGTCACTGTATTTTCAAGAGGCACTCCCGCTCCCTCTTCTCCCGCTCCCTGTATATCCAGGCTGATTGCCGAGGCAATATCTCCCACAAGAGATGCTGTTTTGCGGTTTGTACTGGTGACGCTGAACATCATAATTGAAGTTAAAACAATATTGACGATCAGTAATGCCAATATCATAATTGAAATCAGGTTCTTTTTCATAACAGGTACGCCCTTTCTTCATTAATAAGAACTTAATGAATTATATATTTTTATTTCAACTCTTCTGTTTCTGGCTCTTCCTTCTTCTGTAGAATTATCGGCAATCGGCTGATACTCACCTCTGCCAGAATGTTTAATACGTCCGGCATCTAGAGTCGTGTTCTGCTCTAAATAGTAGAAAACTGACAAAGCACGCCCACTGCTGAGCTCATCATTATTAGAATACTTTGCCCCAGACATCGGCACATTATCTGTATGTCCCTCAATTTCGATCACTCCCTGGCTAAATCTTTGAAGAATGATCCCTAGTTGATTCATAAGCGGCAAAGCTTCCTCTTTAATATCTACTTTTCCGGAATCAAACAAAAGGGCTCCATTTAAAGTAAGCTGTACATACTGAGCTGTAAATTCTATATCAATTTCCTTACCCAGATTCTTCTCTTCCAAAACCTCTTCTATTCTCTCCGCCATCTGCTCTGATTCTTCAAGCTTGGCCTCATCCACCATCTCCGCTGCAGTCTTTAAATCCTCGGGCATCATCTCACCCTCAGGATTCTTCCCTGTACTGTTGATATAATCATCCAATTCATTTAGCTGGCTAACTCCCATTCCAATCAACAAACCATCGCCAATTGCCGTAGCTCCTGCTGTAAAAATACTAAAGGTTTGATTAAATGATGCCGCCAACTGTTCAAACTTTTGTGCATCTACTGTGGACATAGAAAACAGCATAACGAAAAAGCAAAGGAGCAGATTCATCAAATCTGAAAAAGTGGCCATCCATGCAGGAGAACCCTTAGGTGGCTCTTCTGGTTTCCTATTAGCCATCTTCCTCACCTCCGCCATCCATTGCTCTCTCTCCAGGGGAAAGGAACGACTTCAACTTTTCTTCAATTACTCTCGGATTCTCACCTGCCTGAATAGAAAGAAGTCCCTCTATCATAATTTCCTTGGTCATAATCTCTGTTGCATTATTAGCTTTAAGTTTACCTGCTACAGGAGCACAAATCCAGTTGGCAAGCAGGGAACCATACAAAGTAGTGATCAGTGCCACTGCCATGGAAGGACCGATACTAGAGGGGTCATCCATCTCATAGAGCATGTTAACCAGACCTACCAATGTACCAATCATACCCCACGCAGGGCCCATAGCGCCCAAATCCTCCCAGAAGGAAATCTTATTTTTATGTCTAGTCTCCGTACTGATCAGTTCTGTTTCCATAATTCCTCGAACCAGTTCAGGATCGGTACCATCAACAATGAGCAAAATTCCCTTTTTCATAAATTCATCATCCAAATCAGCCGCAGCTTCCTCCAATGAAAGAAGTCCTTCCTTTCTGGCGATGTTGGATAAATCAATAATCTTCTGAATCATTCCCTTCACATCAATCGAAGGAGCCTTGAAAATCAAAAGGAAACTCTTAAGCCCACCTATGTACTCAGAAAGAGATCTGGATGCCAATATCGCGAAGAATGCACCGCCAAAGGTAATAATCATAGACGCTACATCTTTGTATCTGCCGATATTAGCAAGACTCGCCGCATTAATACATCCAAATGCAAGCATGACAAAACAGAGAACCAAACCAAGAATCGACGCTAAATCCACAACTTTTCACCTTTTTCTGCGTTAATCCGCAAAAATTTCCTTTCTGTATGATTTTACAAGATTTTTCACTTCTTGTCTACCTTCTTTTACAATTAATTTCCTGCCTGTTGTAAATGCAATTACCGTGTCTGGGGTTTCTTCCACAAGCTCTATCAAATCGGGATTCACTAACACTTTGCTCCCGTTTATTTTCGTGAGTTCAATCATAATCATATCACTTCTTTCTTGGTGTTTCCACTAAAAATATAATAATTTTTTTATTAATTATTACCAAATAAGCCTAAGACAGCCTAAATTTTCATGATTGAAGGAACCTCCCTGTTGGTTGGTTCCCTCAACTTCACAGAGATAAAGCAATTGTGCTTTATCTGCTGTTTATAGCTCATAGATAAATTTTTACTCACTATCGTTTCAGATTTGTAAGTTCCTCGAGAAGCGTATCCGAAACGGTGATGATTCGGCTGTTGGCCTGGAATCCTCTCTGAGTGGTGATCATCTCTGTAAATTCCTGGGAGAGGTCCACGTTACTCATCTCCAATACACCGGAGTCCATTCGGCCGCCGTCCTGGGTTACATCCTCGCCTACTCCATCAAACTCGCCAGAGTTCATGGTCGAGGAATAAAGGTTGTCACCTTCCTTTTCAAGACCAGAGGGATTGGCAAAAGTCGCCACTGCGATCTGGCCCAGAATTCTTCTCTGACCATTGTCATAGGTAGCGTAAATTTTACCGTCCTTCTGCACGGTAATACCGCTGAGCGCACCTACCTTACGGCCTTCGCCTTCACCGCTTTCTTTTCCGGCATAAGAACTAATTGTGGACACGCCGTTTTTGTTATAATTGAAGGTTGCGGAGAAATCAATTTCGATTCCTTCTGTTGGGAATATGGACATACCACCAAACGATAACTTTGTAGAATCACCACCGGTATGATTAGTTGCAGACTCACCTGCTACTTCACCTACATATGAAAAGGTACCTTCTCCATCTACATACTGAAGAACGATTGCGTTAGTAACCTCTATTTCCTGTGGCTCAGTACCTCCAGCAACATAATTTGGATTTTTCATCATAACCTTCTCTTGAGTCGGATTTCCATTAGCATCTGCGGGCCCAGTAGGAGCTGTGATTCCTTTAGCACCTGTTCCAAATTCAAAGTTTACACCATCAATTGGGGTGCCATCATCCTTATACATAATGGACTCCCCATCTGAATTCAGAACATCATCCAGCTTCACATAAAACTGTCCCTTATCCCCATCAATCGAATGGATACTAAATTTAGCGGTATATTTGTACCCCTGATTATCAAAGAATTCAAGATTCATAACCCTGCCTTCTTCACTGGTGATATCTGTATCAAACTTATCAACAATTCCATCCACAGTAGCCTTTGTGGTGGAAGCCGGAGGATAAGTCATGTTCTTTCCGGTCATAAGCCTTAAGGGAGATACGGTGTCTTTTTTAATATTCATTTCCGTCGGATCTGCGGGATCTACCTGCCAGCCCATTACATTATAACCGGTGCTGGTCATAGCCAGATTTCCCTTGCCATCAATGTAGAAAGAACCGTCTCTTGTGAAAAAGTTCTCTGACCCGTTGCTCACTACGAAGAATGCATCCCCACTGATCATGATGTCAAAAGGATCATTGGTGCTCTGTGCTGCGCCCTGGCTGGCGATAGCAGTCTTGATAGAACTGGTCTTAGAACCAAGACCGATCTGCCTTGCGTTGGTACCACCCACGCCAGTCTGTGCATTGGCACCGGATGCCGCCTGAGTCGTCTGGTACATCAAATCACTAAATACCATAGACTGAGATTTATATGCCGTTGTATTTACGTTTGCAATGTTATTACCAATAACGTCCATTCTTGTCTGGTGGGTTTTAAGTCCGGCCACACCAGCAAATAATGATCTCATCATAATGAAATGACCTCCTAATCTGTCTGCCGCATTTGTTCCTTCCGTCATTCAGGAACATAAGCCCCCTTACAGGTCCAGCTAAATAATTACGGCCCCATCAATATTAGTAAATATGCTCTCCGCTGTATCGCCCTGATTCATGGCTGTTACCACTGTGCTATTTGGGATATTTACGATAAAAGCCAACTGATCAACGATTACCAGCGATTCTCTGATTCCCTTGGCCTGCGCTTTCTGGGCGCCCTCATTCAGTCGCTCTATCTGACTGCTGGTAAGCTCGATATTCCGATCCGCAAGTCTTCCTGCCGCGTGCTTGGAAAATCTCACTTCCCCCGTTGCCCTTGCCCGGCTGCTCTCCAGAATTTCCTGAAAAGACTTTCCATCCGTGTTTATAGCCGATGCTGCGCTACTCTTCTGCTTTAGATATTTATCCTGCAGCTCTTTAATTGAAAGGAATCCATTATTCTGAATGTTCATAGCCCTCTCCTCCTTGATCGGTTATTTTCGCATTCTCAGGCTGTTTCTCCTGCTTCCTTTAAGCCTTCTCCATTACCTTCGGTTCCAGTTTCTTCTGAGCCCTCTGTGCCAGTATTTCCTGCGGCTGCTTCGCTGCCCTCTACCTTATCTGTCCCCTCGGTACCTTCCGTTTTATCCCCGTCGCCTTCTCCGGTTCCCTCGGTTTTATCTCCGTCTCCACTATTGTTGTCTCCGCCTGCCATCTCAACCAGCTCAGCCATGCGCTCTACATATTTCTGCAGCTTTTTGATATACTCATCGCTGATATAGCCCTGCTGATATGCTGTCATCTTATTAAAGCCTTCCTGCAGAGTATCAATCGTATCCTTATCTGCTATCGTTAGGTTACTCAAGCTGGGCAATTTATCAATCGCTTTTACAAAGGATGCTGCAAGCTCATAAGCTGCCTGGTAAGTCTCATCGATCACCGCATGTACATCATCTACCGAATAGAGGCTTCCGTCAATGGATACAAATGCCTTATTATTCTCATAGGTAACATACTCCACAACTCCCTGGAATACATGAGCGTCACCGTTTTGGTCTGTTGTCTGAATCTCCACTAGCTTACCAACCATTCCTGATGCTCTGGATAATTCCATAGTCATCGCCATATTCTGCATCTGCTCCACCTGGGAGAAGGTTGCATATTGTGCAATAAATTCTGTGTTGGAAGTGGGTTCAAGCGGATCCTGATATTTCATCTGTGCTACTAACAGCTTTAGAAATGCATCCTTATCCAGACCGCTTTTGGTAGCCTTTTTTACGGAACTCTCAGAGGCGCTTTCAACCAGCTTACCATTTTCTATTGCCTGTGTTACTGCCATATCTTACTCCTTTCCGTATAAAATCTTATGCGGTATAATCCACCGTGTTTCCATTTGCTTCCATCATCTTAGCAGCAAGCAAATCTTCTTCACTCACCTCTTCTTCTGTAAGACCATTGACATCCAACTCATTCAAATTAATTCTTCTGGGGGCTTTTCTGTTGTTCTGGGAGAAAGTATTTTCCTCTCTGCCCTGTCCCTGCCAGAGATTACTCTCAAAGCCATGGCTTTCTACACTCACCTGAACTGCTTCCACCTTGACTCCCTGATCCTTTAAGGTTTCCTGAAGGGTAGATATCTGGCTCTCTAAAGCCGCTTTCACCGCTTCATTCTGTACATGGAACTGAGCCGTAATCTCGCCGCCTTTAGAAACGAGCTGGATATGTACAGTTCCAAGGTTTTCAGGGTGTAACTGCATTTCAAGCTGATCCATTCCAGGCTTTAATTGAATCTTCATGTAATCCATGATCTGATTCATGATATCCTGGGTCTGCTCACTGAAAAAAGGTGTCGTTTGCTCAAATGATACCTCTGCAGCAGACGTGTTGTTCTGTCCAAATACATCTAACAGGGGATTTGCAGAGCTGAAATTTTCTTCCATTCCCTGTTTACCGTCATCACTCCCCTTTTGTTCCTGCCCGCCGGTATTCTCTCGGGCAACATTTTCTTCGGTGTTTGACGATACTACCTCTACAGTCTTAACAGCATTGCCATTTTCATCTGCCGCCAGTTTTACGGTCTCTTCACCGGCTTTCACCTCCACGGTAATCACAGGCTCCTCTGTCACTGGGCCTTGTGTTTCAGCCGCAGGCACTCCAGCTTTGAGCTGATCATAGGAGCTTAACATCTCATCAAGCAACAGCTCAAGCTCCTCAGGACTAACCTCCAATGTCTCCATCAGTCCACTTTTTACCTCTGAACTAAAAGCAAGCAAATTCTGCAACTGTGCAAAAAGACTTTCGTCTGTGAGAAGCGCCATCTGATCCTGCCCGCCGGAAAGTTGCAACACAAGCTCTCTCAAATTAGCAGGGTCAAGCAAAGCTACTGCTAAAAGCCCCATCTCTTCCATGGCTTTTGCCACTTCCTCTTCTGTTACGCCAAGCTCCTTTGCAACCTCTTTTGCAATCTCCTCTCCGGCCTCTTTAAGCGCCTCCTGACCTTGTTCTGTGGTCATGTCCTCTCTAATTGTCGGCTCTTTCACAGTATCTTTCTGTGTACTGACCACATCTCTACGACCCTTTGACAATTCTGTCGCCGGAAGCTGCACGGACTTACTGTTCTTAGCTGCCTGCATCTGAGAATTTGCCAAGCCTCCCTGGGTTTTACTCATCACATCACCAAAGTTGCCCATCTGATCCATACCGCCTGTTTTCTTAAGACTGTTGTTTTCCCCAACGAAATTCATCAGGGATTTCACATCTTTTACAGGTGTATTTATCAATTCACATCCCTCCTTTTTCAAATGCTATTGCATTTGCTATTGCATTTGTGATACATAATTTATATCGGCTTAAGGCGCAGACTCATTAAGATTCAGGATCCATAAGCTTGGTGATTCTTGCAGCGATCTCTGTATCCATCGCCCCTAAGATCTTCCCTCTTTGGTCTGCATCCATTACACCCAAGATTCTCACTGCCAAATCCAGATTATCTGTCATGGACTCAAAAATTGCTGCCGCCGCCTTCGGCTTCATGGAAGAATAAGCTTCTGCATATTCTTTAATATCATCACTTTCTTCTATCTGAGTAACCACTTGCTTATAGAGATATTCTGCGGTGGCAGGATCCATCTGTTCATAATATTTACGATATTCCTCTATTCCGGGACCGTTATCTGCATAGACAACTTCCTCGTAAAATTCTGTCTTAATCCGCTGGAAATCCACCTGACTATCCTCAAAGGTTTTAAGGCGCTCCACCTCGGCCTTAAGTTGCTCCACCTCTTCAGAACTGGCGTTCTGAGCTGATTGGGCGCGTTCCAATTCAAGCTCTAACTCCTTAATATAATCCACTGCCTCCTGAAGGTTCTCATAACCTCCGTATGCCTCTTCCTCTCCATCCTCTGAAACCTCTTCCGAATTGCTTGGAAGGATTTTGTTGATGATCGGTACATCTTTAAGAACCGGTGTCAACACGTTGCTTCCAAAACCGCCAAAATCAAGCTTAATAATCAAACACAAAATAGCAATCCAGATAAGAACGATAATAAATGTGACTAAAAAGACCGAACCCGAGCCAGCGCCTCCTGCCTCTTCTAACAGTTCTTCTTCCTGATTGGCTAGCTCCCTGGCTTTAGCCTTGGCTGCTTTGCGTTGTTCCTTTTGTTCACTTTTAAATTTTTTCTTCTCTTCCTTTAGACGCTCTCTGTCTAATTTGGCGTCCTCCTGCTTTAATTCTCCAACTCTCGGCATAATAAACCTCCCTATGCATTACCTGCCCTCAGACAAGCCGCAGAGTATAACATCCGTTTTTTACCTGTGGCTATGAGTATAACTCACAAGCTCATCTATTTCTTTTGCCTCTTTGGCATTTTCCTCATGAAGAAATTCCTCAAAGGCTCTTTCCCGAAGTTTTTCCTGTGTTTTGCTCTCCTGCATGGCAAGCTGGAGTCTGAGCCTTGCTTCCTCTAAAGCTCTCTCGGCGAGGCTCACCTGATACCTCTGATCAGCAATAAACTCATCCATAATGCCTACAGCATCCCGGTTTTCCATAATTTCTAAAACCTTCAAGCCGTTTTTTCTAAGTGCTCTTCCCTCTTCCTGATAGGTCTCTTTCCTCTCAAACAGAAGGCTTAGCTTTTCTTCCTCCTCATCCAGTCGCATTCTGGCAGCAGCAAATTCCATCTTTGCCTGCTCTTCCATTTTTACCTTTATGTTCAGAATGCTCTGCATCCTATACACAAATTTAGCCATAGCATACCTATTCCGCTCCCTCAACAAATATTTTCTTCAAAAGAGCTACTGATTCTTCAAAGGAAAATTTATCACCTACGTCTTGCATAAGATATTGATTGACTTCATCTATTTTACGGATTGCATAATCAATTCCAGGATTACTTCCTGCCTTATAGGCTCCAATATTAATCAAATCTTCCGCCTCATTATAAGTGGCAAGTACATTTTTCAGTTTACCTGCACTACTCTTATGATCACGCTGAGCAATCTGACTCATACATCTGGAAATACTCTGCAACACATCAATGGCCGGATAGTGATCCTTGTGGGCCAGCTTCCGATCCAACATGATATGACCGTCCAGGATACTCCTTGCCGTATCCGTAATAGGCTCATTAAAATCATCCCCATCAACCAATACCGTATAGAGTCCTGTAATAGAACCTTTATCCGATCTTCCAGCCCGTTCCAAAAGCTTTGGCATTTCAGAATAAACACTAGGGGGATATCCCCTCGATACGGGTGGCTCCCCACTGGCAAGGCCAATCTCCCGCTGCGCCATAGAAAAACGGGTAAGGGAATCCATCATGAGCAATACATCCTTTCCCTGATCCCGGAAATATTCTGCAACAGCCGTCGCTGTCTGCGCTGCCTTCTTTCTCTCAAGCGCCGGTTTATCCGACGTGGCAACCACCACCACAGAACGCCTCATTCCCTCAGGTCCCAAATCTCTCTCAATGAATTCGCGTACCTCTCTACCCCGCTCTCCAATCAGAGCAATCACGTTAATATCTGCTTTCGTATTTCTGGCAAACATTCCCATCAGGGTAGACTTACCCACACCAGAACCTGCAAAAATTCCAATTCTCTGTCCTTTTCCAACAGTAATAAGTCCGTCCACTGCCTTAACTCCCAGTGGAAGGACCTCATCTATGATTTTCCGACTCATAGGATCGGGAGGCTTAGCCTCCACCGCATATTCTTCCCCGGTAATCGGCACCTGACCTTCGATTCTTCCCAAGCCATCTAAGGTATGCCCGAGAAGTCCCTCATCCACCCGGATTTTTAAAGGTGCTCCGGTATTCTCTACCGTACTTCCAGGGCCGATTCCCTCCACATTTTGATAGGGCATAAGCAGAGTCTTTCCCTCCTTAAAACCTACCACTTCTGCCAGCGATGGGGCTGTATCTTCCCCCTTTATAACAGGATAGATTTTACAGATATCACCCAGTTTAGCTGCAGGCCCCGCGGATTCAATGGTAAGACCAACGACATTTACCACTCTGCCGCTAACCTTAAACAAGCTCTCGCCCATAACTTCTATGTACTTTCCAAAATTGATATTCGGTGCAATCAATTGTTATTCCACCTTTATACTATTTCTTGTAAGAAAGAAGCCTGAGCTTTCTGCTAAGCTCTTTCAATTCTGTTTCAAGGGAACAATCATAAACTCCTGCCTCAGTCTCTATCATACATTGAGACTCGGAAAGAGTCATATCTGATATAATTTCAAGATTCTCTGACAGTGTCCCTGTCTCCTCAAGGATACGTTCCTTCGCTTTCATTACCTTTGGATAATCTTTTTTGGAGACATGGACAATATAGTTGGATGCACTATTTGTTTTTTGTAATGTATCGATCAAAAGTTGTTCAACAATCTGTCTGTAATCACTTAAATCAACCTTAAAAATATGTTCATAAATATCTGTCAGGACATCTATGAATTCAGGTTCCAGCTCATCTATCTTTTGTTGATACTCAGCCTCTAATTTCCTTCTTTCGGCCTGGCATTCATTCTTCATAGCCCCAACCTGATTCATGCCCTCCTGATACCCTTCTTGAAATCCCTGCTCTCTTGCTTCCTCCAGAGCTTTTCTGCGCATAGCTTCTATCTGAGCATTTGCATTGTCAAGAATATGTGACGCTTCCTCTTTTAACAGTGCCAGCTCTGCCTTGGCCGCTTCCAGCTCCTCATTAACCGTCTCCTGCGTCTCCAAGTCACTAGCTTTTAACACAGTTTCCTGGCCATCCGGAGAAAGCAGGGCATCCACCATAGCTGCATCCAGCCCCGATGTAAAACCATCCGCATCCTCCACAGCCGTCTCTTTGCGCAAAAATCCCTCAGCCTTAGCCCTCTCCAGCCTGGATTTCATTTGTTCATCAGAATTTATCACTCGGGTTTCGTCGCCTACAACAACCCAACCAGCTTTATACAGATTACTAGACCACAATTTCATCACCTCCGCCGCCTCTAGAGATGATGATCTCCTGATTCTCTTCCAGCTTTCTGATCACATTCACAATCTTTTGCTGTGCCTCCTCAACGTCCTTCATACGAACAGGACCCATAAAGTCCATATCTTCCTGAATCATAACTGCCAGACGTTTGGAAAGATTATTAAAGATTGCACTCTTCACCTGATCATTAGCGGCCTTAAGCGCAAGTTCCAAATCACTGTTCTCAACATCACGCAACACTCTCTGAATAGCACGGTCGTCCAGAAGCAGGATATCTTCGAATACGAACATTTTCTTCCTGATTTCTTCTGCCAACTCCGGTTCGTCCACTTCCAGAGTTTCCATAATATGCTTCTCTGTGCCCCGGTCCACCGTATTTAAAATATCTACCACGGCGTCCACACCACCGATAATGTTGTAATCCTGGTTCACCAAAGACGAAAGCTTTGTCTCCAACACTTTCTCCACTTCCTTTACCACATCAGGACTGGTTCTATCCATCACAGCAATACGCTTAGCCACATCGGCCTGCCTTTCCGGAGGAAGGGCCGATACAATAAGTGCTGCCTGTTGTGGCGCAAGATAGGACAAAACCAAAGCGATTGTCTGAGGGTGTTCATCTTGTATAAAGTTAAGAAGCTGTGTGGCATCTGTCTTACGTACAAACTCGAAAGGCTTCACCTGCAGGGAAGCTGTCAGCTTTCCTATTACATTCATAGCCCTCTCGCTGCCAAGCGCTTTCTCCAAAAGCTCCCTTGCATATGTAATACCACCTTCTGCAATGTACTGCTGCGCCAGGCAAATCTGATAAAATTCATCAATTATTTCTTCTTTCATTTGTGGAGTTACACTCCGGGTATTGGCAATCTCCAAAGTCAGTTCTTCAATTTCTTCTTCTTTCAGATGTTTAAAAATTGACGCCGACTTTTCCGGCCCCAGAGCAATCAAAAGAATGGCTGCCTTCTGGACCCCACTTATTTTGTCGTTGGCTTCTCTAGCCATACCTGTTTCCACCCCCCTACAAAACTCAGGATCTGAATTAACCCCATTCTTCGTTCAACCAGTTTCTCAAAAGATTAGCTGCTGCTTCCGGATTCTCATCCACAAATTTCTCTATCAGCATTCTTGTCTCAGACATCTGCTCCATACCAAGGCTCTCCATCTCAACCTCCGGTTGGGATTGTAACAGCTTTTCCACTGACAATTCCTCCGGCTGTTCCGGCTCTTTTTCTGAGCGCATGCTCCGAAGCACTACAAACGCAAGTAACGCTAAAATCACTACAATAAGTACAATCTGTGCAATATCAGAGGCAGATATATTTAACCCTTCCGCATCAAAAAATACATTTTCCGAGTAAGCTACAATTGCGATATTCTCTGTCGGGAAGCCTGTCGCCTTAGCAACTACATCGTAAAGATCCTGCGGTACCTCTCTCTGCTCAAGCCCTGCATTGGCAAGTTTATACTCTTCCCAACTTACACCGTCTAGCTCTCCCCTTGCCTGCACATCCTCTTCACGAATCATGTTCATGCTGGTCGCAGTCAATGAAATGGATGAAGTACCGTAGTTGATAACACCTGCCGAACTATCCTTATTGGTAATCCGCTCCGATGGCATATATTTGCGTTCTTCCTCTGTGGTGGCACTGTTGCTGTTGTTGTTGTCCTGATAAACATATTCTGTCTGCTGTCCGTTGGAATCAGTTCCGGGCACCTCGCCGCTCTCGTTGGTAGATTCCGAACTGTAAGTCCTCTCCGATGCAAGATATCCCTGGCTGTTTCCGTCAGGTACATATATTTCGTGATCGGTGGTAGATGTCGTAGAAAAATCTACATCCAAATTAACCGCAACCTCTACCTTATCAAACAACTTCGTGCCAAGCATAACCTGTCTGACATCATTTTTCACTTTATTTTCCCACTGGGTCTTGACCCCTAGCTGAGAAGTCGTAGCGCCCGCCACACTTGTATCTTCCCCTCCTGAAAACAAGGTGTTTCCAGTGGTATCTGTAATCATCACCTTCTCGGTAGTTTTATTACCAATTGCTGTGGCAATTCCCTTTGCCATACCAGGCGCAATATCGGCATTAAAATCCTCCTCAAGTTCCAAAATAACCCATACAGAAGATTCCTCAGTCTCCTTTATCAAAGTCCCCGTGCTTTCCGGTATCGTCAAATCCACTACTGCGCTTTTGACGAAGTCGAACTTTCCAATCAGGTCATTCGCCAGCCGGGTTTCCATATAAAACTCATATCTTTTTTCTTTATCGGCCTCTGTGGTGCTGAACCCTCCATCTGTCACATTGTCTATGGTATATGTATACGCCTGTATATCATTCACCGCAAGAAGCATGCTCGCCTGGGACTGCTGTCTCTCATTGATCCTGACCTGATAAGCGTCGTCCGACACTTCATAATCCAGGCCCTCGCCGTCTAAGAGTTCCGTTACCTGGGCGGCTTCCTTGGGGCTCTCACAATTGATAAGCAAAACATATTTAGGTCGCATCAAAATCGTGATCAAAATCGCCAGGGCCAATATCAGCCCGGCTCCCGCAGATATGATAAACGTCTTTTGTTTTGTGGAAAACTTATTCCACCACTCAAGAACCTTATTTAGAATTTCCTTCAATCGCTCTGCCATAATCTGGCTGCCTGCCTTTCTTCCGTTCTCTACCCCCAAGCTGCATTATGCAAACATCTCTTATATCTGCATCTGCAGAATCTCCTTATATGCTTCAAGGAGCTTGTCACGCACAGTCACCGTGTATTGCAGAGCTGTAGATGCTTTCTGAAGTGCATTGGTTAATTCATGAGTATTTTCAGTTTCACCTAAAGCCCAACGTATCTTCTCATTTTCCGCATTGGAAAGATAAGCGTTGGTAGTGTTTAAGTTTTCTATTGCTTTATCAAGCAAATTTCCAAATTCTCCAGTAGATATATTATCCTGTGTGGAAGCATATCTCTCTGCCGCTTCCTTAACAGCATCCGATGATAACGTGTAAAAAGATGAGATATCCATTGATCCGTTCCTCCCTCAAGATTTACTGTGCCATCTCAAGACCCTTCATCGCAATGCTTTTGCTGGCATTAAATGCGGTAGAATTGGCTTCATAGGCACGACTTGCATCAATCAGATTGGTCATTTCTGTAATAATATTCACATTGGGATAGGTTACATATCCATTTTCATCTGCGTCAGGATGAGAAGGGTCATAAACCATCGTCATCTGTGTCCACTCATCCTCCATCACCTTTCCCACTCTGACTCCCTGGCCCTTAATTCTCTCACTTGCAGCCCCCAGAAAGCTGCTAAAGCTCTGCGTTCCTGTAGGGCGCTCCTCAAAAGTTACCACCTTACGCCTGTAAGGAGTCCCGTCTTCTGTTCTGGTAGTATGGGCATTTGCCAGGTTCTCTGCCATGATATCCATACGGTAACGCTCTGCTGTCATGCCTGACGCACTTATATTGAACGAAGTAAACATGCTCATTCTATTTCCCTCCCAATCTTTACTTGAGTACCATCTTAAGGTTAGCAAATTCCTGATTGATACTGTCACGGATCCCATTATAATAAATCTGGTTGGATGCCAGCTCCACCCCCTCTGTGTCCGGATCAACATTGTTGCCATCGAGCCGATATGAAAAATTTGCCGAATCCGTGTAGACCTTCGCTTTTATATTCATGTCTGCAGCTCTGGCCACCTTGGCATCCACAGACTCATACCTAGATTCTCCCAAAGCCTTCCTAAGCTGAGTGCCGAAATCGATATCCTTTCGTTTATACCCTGGGGTATCGGCATTGGCATAGTTATTGACAAGAAGTTCATTTCTCTCCCATGCCGCATCCGCCGCCTTACTGAGTACATTTACATAATCAAACACATTGCTGTTTATCATATTACAACTCCCTTCGGAAAATTCTACATCTTGCTCCAACAACAGATTAAAAACAATATCCACCGTCTATCTATTATAATTTATTTAGCGAAAAAGACAAGGCTTTTTTTCATTCTTCATAACATATTTATACTCATCTATAACACACACAAAAAGGATTCATGCACTAATACTCCATAAATCCTTTTATTATTGTACTTTTGCCATCCATAGCTATTTCAAATTCTCTTTTTTCAATTTTTCCACCTCATCGAATACCATATCATTTAAAACCTTAATATAGGTTCCTTTCATCCCTGATGATCTGGATTCAATGACTCCTGCGCTCTCAAACTTTCGCAGAGCATTCACGATCACGGAGCGAGTAATTCCTACTCTGTCCGCTATCTTGCTTGCAACAAGTATCCCTTCCATACCATTTAATTCTTCAAAAATATGTACTACTGCCTCCATTTCAGAATAAGACAGAGTGTTGATGGCAGATTTAATTACCGATAGTTTCCTGTTCTCCTCCGCATTTTCTTCATTTACAGCGCGAAGCATTTCAAGACCTACTACTGTGGTGCCATATTCGCTTAAAATAATGTCATCAATCGTGTATCTGTCATCACATTTGTACAAGAACAAGGTTCCCAACCTCTCTCCGGCAATTTCAATAGGTGCAATAATCGCTTGGAATTTTCCTACCTCGTCCTCCTCAAACCCCAATGTTTCGAGATTAACATTTTCTTTGGTGGATAGAACTGCCAAAAGCCTTTCGTTCAACATGGAATCGATAAAGCCGCCTACCTGCTCCACAATAAGCCCGGTGATGGACTCTACCTCTTTACAGTCGCCTACTCCAAGTACCTTCCCCTTCCTGCTGATCACCAAAACATTAGAAGCCAATATCTCACACAAAACCGAACAGATGTCGCTAAAAATCACTTTACTGGAATCATTGTTGTGCAAAAGCTTGCCGATCTTTCTGGTCTTATCTAACAGATGTACGCCACTCATGCAAATCCCTCCCAAAAAGTTTCACGAGTATTGTATCATAAAATATCTTTAAATTCAACAACCTTTCCGATAATTCTATAAAATACCAATTATTTTATGAATTTTCAGACACATCAGAATTCTTTGGAATTTGGGTTACATATCCGCAGTTTTCTCCCATGCACACCAGCTTATTTCCTTTATAAAGCAGTATGGACCCACATTGGGGACAGATTTCTTTGGATGGTCTTTGCCAAACCATAAAATCACATTCAGGATTATTGATGCAGCCGTAATACATCCGTCCCTTTCTGGTCTTTTTGAGCACAATGTCGTTCCCGCAGTTCGGACACGGAACACCGATTTTTTCATAATAGGGCTTGGTAAAACGGCAATCTGGAAATCCAGGGCAGGCAAGGAATCTGCCATGGGGACCGTATTTAATCACCATCTGCCTTCCACAAACCTCGCAGACTTCATCAGAAACCTCATCCGCAATATTCACATGAGCCAGTTCCTTTTCTGCTTTTTGAACTGCCTCTTCCAAATCAGGATAAAAATTGGAGATCAATGTCTTCCACTCTATACTTCCTTCCGCCACGCCATCCAAAAGAGCTTCCATATTGGCTGTAAAATTCACATCCACAATACTTGGAAACGCTTTTTTCATCATATTGTTAACCGCCTCCCCAAGCTCGGTCACATAAAGATTTTTATTCTCCTTTACGATATAATGTCTTGCCAAAATTGTTGTGATGGTAGGCGCATAGGTACTTGGGCGTCCAATACCAAGCTCTTCTAAAGCCCGCACCAGGGAGGCCTCCGTATAGTGAGGGGCTGGCTGGGTAAAATGCTGCTTTTCCTCAAAATGGGAGAGCATGAGCCTATCAGATGTTTCCACACCTTTTATCAGACCTGTGGATGTCTCCTTATCCTCTTCCTGGGTGTAGACACTCATAAATCCATCAAATACAAGTCTGGATGATGCCACGCTAAAACGGTGTTCTCCCGCATCAATCTTGACAGAAGTAGTCTCATACCTAGCAGGCTGCATTCTGCTGGCCGTAAAGCGTTTCCAGATAAGCTGATAAAGACGGAACTGGTCCCTGGAGAGGGACTCCTTCATCACTACCGGGGTCCGGCTCAAATCCGTTGGCCTGATCGCTTCATGGGCATCCTGTATTTTTTTGCCACTCTTTTGGGAAGCAGCTTCTTTTACAACATACTTTTCTCCGTAATTGTTCTTGATATATTCCTCCGCCATAGCCTGCGCTTCTTCGGAAACTCTAGTAGAGTCGGTACGCAGATAAGTGATAATACCTACCGTTCCATTCCCTTTAATTTCAATCCCCTCATAAAGCTGCTGAGCAAGTCGCATCGTCTTTTGGGTAGAGAAATTCAGCACCTTGCTTGCTTCCTGCTGGAGCGTGGAGGTGGTAAATGGAAGAGGCGCCTTTTTAATCCTCTCTCCTTTTTTCACCTCGCTTACCACAAATTCTGCATCCTTTAATTCCTTCTTAATCGAATCTAGCTCTTCCTTTGAAGAAATAGACGCCTTACCGTCCTTTTTTCCATAGTATTTGGCAACCAAAGGCTTTTTCTCTCCCGGCAGGTCAAAGGCTGCATCCAATGTCCAATATTCTTCCGGTATAAAGTTGTTGATTTCCTCTTCCCTGTCACAGATAATGCGCAGCGCCACCGACTGCACCCTACCGGCGCTCAATCCCCTTTTAATCTTTTCCCACAAAAGCGGAGAAATTCTATAGCCCACCATACGGTCAAGAACCCGTCTGGCCTGCTGGGCATTCACCAAATCCATGTCAATTTCTCTTGCATTCTTAAGAGATTCTTTCACTGCACTTTTGGTGATTTCATTAAAGGTAATCCGATAGACCTTCTTTTCTTCCAATTTAAGAGCTATCATAAGATGCCAGGAAATCGCTTCCCCTTCCCGGTCAGGGTCGGTTGCCAGGTATACCTTCTGAGCTTTTTTCACTTCCTTGCGAAGACCTGCAAGAAGATCACCTTTTCCCCGGATCGTAATATATTTCGGTTCGTAATCATGTTCAACATCAATTCCCAACTGACTTTTGGGTAAATCGCGCACATGCCCATTACTGGCCGCCACCTCATAATCAGAACCTAAAAATTTTTTAATCGTCTTAACCTTTGCCGGTGATTCCACTATTACCAGATACTTTGCCATATGCATCCCCTTTTCACTTTCTTAAGCCTTTCACAGTAATGCACTATACAACACTTTTTGAACGGTTTCAAGCACAAATTTCTTAAAACTTCTTTAAATATAGAGTCATCAGAGCATCACAATAATCGCTGCCACCAAAAAGGGACCTAGCGCAAATGCCTTACCCCGAAGCTGCTTTCCCCTAAATAGAATATAGTACATTATTCCCACAAGACCTCCGACCCAAAAAGCCCATAAAACCTTTTCCCATCCAAGAAAAAGGCCTACCGCTGCCATCAGCTTTACATCCCCGCCTCCGATTCCTTCTCCCCCGGTTAATAGAAAAAATACCAGCAGTAGGCTGCTGACTGCAAAAAAGCCAATGAAATACTCATACCACCGGTTCAGACAAAAAAACATCCTTAAAACTCCCAATCCGCCGATAAACAGATTATATTTGAGCGGAATCTCCATAGTTTTTCCATCAATGACCGCCACCGCCAAAAGTGCTGATGTGCACAGACAAAAGAGCAGCCCCTGTGCCTGCCATCCTGCGGCGTTCATCACCCACAGACACAAAAGACCATTGACCGGGACAAGCCCCCAAATCCAGCCGGGACTTTCGCAGTCTCTTTTGGCCAGACTGATGGAAACGCATATTTTGAGAATGACGCCCAATATAAGGCCAAACATGAACACGCCCAAAAACTTACTCGTCCAAAATTTCATACTGCATCCACTCATATTTGAGCATGGTTCCCTCTGTGATCTGTGCAGGCAGCAGCGCACGGGCCACGAGTTTTAAATCCTGGCTTTCCTCATCCGTTCTTTTCAGATTCGCATAATCACCATCTATACTTACCACCTGATAATAAAAAGTATTCATACATTTCCCCCTCCTTCTTCTGAATTTTTCTCATTATACCTGTTTTCCTCTCCTTATGCAAACGATCTCTCTGTTTATAAATCCGCCGAGTCGGTTCGGAAAAAATAACTTCCGCCTGCCTGAGAGGCTTTTCCCTCCATACAAAGTTCTATGAGCCCTGCAAAGAGCTCCGGAAGTTCCATGACAAGCCCATCCCTGCGCATATTTTCAAAGATTTCGTCTACAGATTTAGGGTGATAATCCAAAAAATCAAGGATATCCTTTTCCTCTTTAATGGAATTCTCTTTTCCAAAAGAAATCCCTGTACTCTCCAAAGTTTTCCTGTTTTCCAAAATTTTCATCTCTGCTAAAAGATCCTTCGGGGCTAAGGCTATCCCTGCCCCCTGGCGGATCAACATATTGCAGCCATCGCTCAGTCTATCTGTGAGCCGCCCCGGTACAGCATAGACATTTTTCCCCTGCTCAAGAGCCATATCCACCGTGATCAGAGTGCCGCTCTTCTGCCTAGCCTCCACCACCAGCACCAAATCCGAGAGCCCGGCTACAATCCGGTTCCGCTCCGGGAAGAGTCCTTTCGACGGGGGTGTTCCTGGTGGAAACACTGACAAAATTCCGCCGCCCCTTTCCACGATTTCCTGATAAAGCCCTCTGTTAGATGCCGGATAGCAAATATCCGCCCCGCAGCCCAAAACCGCAAAGGTTTTGCCACCGTGTTTAAGCGCCGCCTGCTGCCCGATAGAGTCAATTCCTCTTGCCATTCCGCTGATCACCGCCACTTTCGCCTCTGAAAGTCCGCCAGCAAAGGCCTGCGCCATATACCTCCCGTATTCGGAGCATTCTCTCGCGCCAATAATGGCAGCCGCTGGACCATTGTTTTCCGGAAGCTCTCCCAGACAGTAAAGACCATAGGGAGGATAGTGCAGCTTTCTTAGTCTGTCTGGATATTCTTTATCCTCCGCCGTAAAAAAATGAATTTTCTTTGCCAGCATTTGCTCGTAGGACTTCTTCGCGTCAAAGCTTTTGTTAAAGTCCATGATACGATTCACCGTACTATCCCGAAGCGCTTTTTTCAGCTCTTCTCCTGCCAGGCAAATCGCTTTTGCGCTGCCGAAAAAGGCAAGGAGCTTTCCGATGGTTCTATCCCCCACTCCCGGCAATTGGTGGAGCCAGAACCGATATATTTTCTCATCCATTCTCTTTTGTCCATCCTTTTCTCATTCCTCCAGCTTTTCCCCCATCCGGTATACGGATGCTTCCGCCAGATGGCGGCTCAGAATCTGCTCCTCTCCCTCCAGATCCGCAATTGTCCGCGCTACTTTCAGCAGTCTGTGACACGCTCTCACACTCAGATCCATCTTTTGAAACATTTTTTCCAGCAATTTCTGTTCTTTTTCTTTTAGCGGACAATATTTCTCCAAATCTCCCGCCTCCAGGTCAGAATTAAAGCGTATCCCTGTTCCCTGATACCTCTCTTCCTGCCTTCTGCGGGCCTTTTCTACTTTTTGGCGCATGCTCCCACTTCCCTCACCCTGTCCGCCCTTAAGCTGGGAAAAATCCGGCCTCTGCGCCTCGATACACAAATCGATGCGGTCGAGAATCGGTCCCGAGATATGGCTTAAATAGTTATGTCTCTCAAAAGGAGTGCAGCGGCATCTGTTCTTGTCCGGATAATAGCCACAGGGGCAGGGATTTAAGGCCCCCACCAGCATCACATCCGCCGGATAACGAAAGGAGCCGCTGCTACGGGCAACCTGTATCTCCCTGTTCTCTAAAGGCTGTCTGAGCAAGTCCAAAGTCTGACGTTTAAACTCCGGCAGCTCGTCCAAAAACAGAATGCCCCTGTGAGAGAGGCTGACAATCCCCGGCCTTGGAATCCGGCCGCCGCCCGAAAGCGCCTGAGGCGAAATGGTGTGATGAGGACTTAAAAAAGGACGTTTGGTGACAAGGCACTCCCCCGCTCCAAGTCTTCCTGCAATACTATAGAGGGCGGTTACCTCAAGACTCTCTTCTTTAGAAAGGGGCGGAAGGATGGTGGGAAGCCTTTTGGCGATCATGGTTTTGCCTGTCCCCGGCGGTCCCATGATGAGAAGGTGATGAAAACCTGCTGCCGCAATCAGAGCCGCCCTTTTCACACTTTCCTGGCCTGCAATTTCGGCAAAATCCGGATCTCTTTTTTCTCCCTCTCTCCCTCCTTCCTTAAGAAGCGCTTCCACATTCACTTTTTTCGGCGGCAGATAATTATCCCTCTCTTTGGCCGAAAGCCTTAAATAATCGATCGCCTGGCTTAAAGACGAGATGCCCACTGCCTGCATCCCCTCCGCCACAGCCGCCTCCCCCGCGTTTTCCTCCGGCACAAGGCAGCGCCTGATCCCCGCCTTTACAGCGTGCAGGGCTATGGGAAGCACTCCCTTTATCCTCTTAATCTCTCCATTTAATCCAAGTTCACCTAAGATCAGCATATTATCCACACATCCCCTGGGAAGCTTTTCCATGGCGTTAAGCACACCGATGGCAATGGGAAGGTCAAAGCCTGTCCCTTCCTTTTTTAAGTCCGCCGGGGAAAGATTCACGGAAATATGCATGGGTGGCAGAGAAATCCCGGTATTTTTAAGGGCGATCCGTACCCGCTCGCCGGACTCCCTGACCTCTCTTCCGAGGCTTCCTACCATGACAAAGCAAGGCAGGCCCGAAGAGAGGTCTACCTCCGCATGGACGAGATGGCTCTCCATGCCATAAACAGTTCCTGTTGTAATTGTACTAAACAAATAAATCCTCCTTGCACACTGTGTTTTAAAAACTCGTTGCATTTAACATTTTGTTCGTTTGGGAATTATAAGATGATCTGAAAAAACAACTAAAAAAGAAACAGCAGACACATCTGCCTCAGATATGTCTACTGTATAGGAAACTGCCGGAAAAATCAATTAACAGACTATTAACTTTCGCTAAAATTTTCAGTTTCCATCTTCTGCCGAAGCTTCCCCAAAGCCTTTTTCTCGATGCGGCTCACATAGCTCCTTGAAATATGAAGCTTTTCGCCAATCTCCCTCTGGGTAACCTCTTTTCCTGTTGCAAGGCCGTATCGCAAAAAAATGATCTCCCGCTCTCGCTGCGTAAGTACCTTGTCTAAAAGCTTTTCCAGCTTCCTGACATTTTCGTACAGATCCATCTGCTCTGTCACATCTTCCTGCTCATGCTCAATAATATCCAGAAGATTGATTTCATTTCCTTCCTTATCCGTACCAATGGGCTCAAACAAAGACACCTCTTTTGAGCTTTTCTTCTTGGAGCGAAGAAGCATAAGTAATTCATTGTCGATACACCTAGAAGCATAGGTGCTCAGCTTTCCTTTCCCCGCATCAAAGGAAGAGATGGCTTTAATCAGACCAATGGTTCCGATGGAAATCAAATCCTCCATATCCTCATCCACATTCTGATATTTCTTGGCAATGTGGGCTACCAGACGCAGGTTCCGTTCAATCAGAATTTCCCTTGCCTTAGCAGCCTCCCTGCTGTCTCCTTCCCGCAGTACCTGTATATAATGGGCTTCCTCCGCTGCCGATAAAGGTTTCTGAAAAGTTTTCAAAAGGCGCCCCCAAAGTCATTTTTATTATTCTATGACCTGAGGCGCCCTCTAGTGCCTTTCCCAAAAAGTTATTTCTAAACCTCAGCAGTGTATTCCTCATGAAATGAGAAATTCCGCCATCACATAATTACTGATATCTATCCCGTAATCAGTCAGAGCGATCCTTTCCTCTCCTGTTCTTTCATCCACTGTCCGCCGCAAGAGCCCTTTTTTACAAAACTCCTCCACCACACCGGGATAAACCTCGTCTATCGTTCTACCAAAACAGCGGGTAAACTCCATGTCACTGACTCCTTTACTCATACGAAGTCCCAGGAACAGAAACTCTTCCATCTGTTCTTCTATAGATAACACTTGTTTTTCTTCTTTTATCTTTTCCTCTGTCTGCTCTCTGCCATGATCAGATGTCTCTGGAAAATTCTCCAGATAAAAGCGTTCATAAGTCTGTCTATCTGAGGTGTTGCGAAACCTGATATTTTCCACCAGGGAAGCAGCGCCAATTCCAAAGCCCACATAGTTTTCTCTTCGCCAATAGGAAATGTTATGTCTGCATTCAAAGCCCGGCCGTGCATAGTTGGATATCTCATATCTGCCATAGCCTGCATCTGTTAAAATTTTATTTGTTATCTTATACATTTCCCTGTCACAGTCTTCATCCGGAAGCTCCGGCCTGTTCTCAAAAAAGGGGGTTCCTTCCTCTATGATCAGACTGTAAGCGGAAATATGCGCCGGCGCGGGCTTAAGTGCCAACACTCTCTCAAGACTCTCCTGCCAGGAGATTAGGGTCTGCCCCGGAATGGCGCTCATCAAATCCACATTCAGGTTTTCAAATCCGGCCCCGGCCGCCAGCTCATAGGAATGTAAAAAATCCTTCCAGGTGTGAATCCTTCCCAAGGCTAAAAGCTCTGCATCTATCGCCGACTGCAGGCCAAGGCTGAGCCTGTTTATTCCCGCCTGTCTCCATGCTCTCAGTTTCTCTGTGGTGACAGTTCCGGGATTCACCTCCATGGAAATTTCACAGCCTTCTCTAATCTTGAAGTACTGGCATACAGTTTCCAGTATCCTCTCTGTCCATTCCCCTGGAAAAAGGGAGGGTGTTCCCCCTCCCAGATAAACAGTCTGCACCTCATACTCAGAATAACGCCTGCTTTCTATGGAAATTTCCCGGCAGAGAGCCTCCACATAGCGTGCCTGTTCCCTTTCAGAGGCTGGCGCAGAAAGGAAATCACAGTACAGGCATTTTCTGACGCAAAAAGGAATATGGATATAAATACCCAATTTTTTTTCGGCTTCTTTCTTCATGGAATGTCCCTGTTCCTGTCCTTTGCTTTCAGTCATCATCTAGCTTTAACACCGACATGAAGGCTTTCTGTGGAATCTCCACGCTGCCGATCTGGCGCATCCGCTTCTTGCCTTCCTTCTGTTTCTCAAGAAGCTTCTTTTTTCGGGTAATATCGCCGCCATAACATTTGGCAAGCACGTCCTTTCGCATGGCCTTGACGGTCTCCCTGGCAATGATCTTGCCCCCCACAGCCGCCTGAATGGGGATTTCAAACAGATGCCTGGGGATTTCTTCCTTGAGTTTCTCGCACATTCTGCGGCCTCTGTCATAGGCGCTGTCCTTATGGACAATGAAAGAGAGGGCATCCACTTCCTCCTTATTGATCAAAATATCCAGCTTCACCAGCTCGGAGAGCTCGTACCCTTTCAGTTCATAATCAAAGGAGGCATAGCCTCGGGAGCGGGATTTTAGGGCGTCAAAAAAGTCATATATTATCTCATTTAAGGGAAGCTCGTATTTAAGCAAAGCTCTGGTCCCTTCTATATATTCCATCCCCAGATATTTTCCTCTTCGGGTTTGACAGAGCTCCATAATCGGCCCGATAAACTCTGTTGTCACCATGATCTCCGCAGAAACCACCGGTTCCTCCATATACTCAATCTGGGAAGGATCCGGCAGATTGGAGGGATTGGTGAGCTCGATCACCTCTCCGTCTGTCCGGTGAACCTTGTAGATTACACCGGGAGCTGTGGTCACCAGATCCAGATTGTATTCTCTCTCCAAACGCTCCTGAATGATTTCCAGATGCAAAAGCCCCAAAAAACCGCACCGAAAGCCAAAGCCAAGAGCAATGGAAGTCTCCGGCTCATAGCGCAGGGAGGCATCATTGAGCTGCAGCTTTTCAAGGGCGTCCCGAAGATCCGGATATTTGGCTCCATCCGCAGGGTACACGCCGCAGTACACCATGGAATTTACCTTTTTATAGCCGGGAAGGGGAGTCTCGCAGGGATGATCTGCGTCAGTCACCGTATCTCCCACGGCGGTGTCCTTCACGTTCTTGATGGAAGCGGTGATATAGCCCACCATGCCTGCCGAGAGTTCCTCACAGGGGATAAACTGCCCGGCGCCAAAATAGCCTACCTCCACCACATCCGCTTTTGCCCCTGTTGCCATCATGAGGATATTTGTCCCCTTCCTGACCCGGCCCTCCATAATCCGGCAAAAGACGATAACTCCCTTATAGGAATCGTAAAGGGAATCAAAAATAAGGGCTTTGAGCGGAGCCTCAGGGTTTCCCTGGGGAGCAGGGATTCTGGCCACAATGGCCTCCAAAACCTCCTCAATACCAATTCCGTTTTTGGCGGAAATCAGAGGGGCATCCTGGGCTTCAATGCCGATCACGTCCTCAATTTCATTTTTTACCCGCTCCGGCTCCGCGCTGGGAAGATCAATTTTGTTGATCACAGGAAAAACCTCCAGGTCATGGTCCAGGGCCAGATACACGTTGGCAAGCGTCTGTGCCTCAATGCCCTGGGCGGCATCCACCACCAGGATGGCGCCGTCGCAGGCAGCCAGGCTCCTGCTGACCTCATAGTTAAAGTCCACATGTCCCGGCGTATCGATCAGGTTAAAGACATATTCCTCCCCGTTCTTTGCCTTATAAATGGTGCGTACCGTCTGGGCCTTGATGGTAATTCCCCGCTCTCTCTCCAGCTCCATATTGTCAAGCACCTGATCCTGCATCTCTCTGCTGGTCAGAAGCCCTGTTTTTTCTATGATTCTGTCCGCTAAAGTGGACTTTCCGTGGTCAATATGAGCCACAATACAAAAATTCCTGATCTTACTTTGATCGATACCTGCCATATCCTTACCGTACCTTTCCGACGCCTGCAGGCCAAATGCTGCAGACACAATATTCTTTCGTATTTTAACACAATATTCATCCCAACACAATGGCAAGGATATGCGCTAAGGGGTCACAGGCATTCATAATTTCTTCCACCGTATTATTTTGAGCCCCCATCTCGATTAAGAGACTCTTCGGCATAAGATGCATGTTATATCGATAGGCTTTTAAATAAATTTTTCTTGCAATTCCCGGATAATACTCATTGGCGGCCACCTGAGCCTGAAAGGAAAAGGCCAGATTCTCCTGTATATAGGGATTTTCCAGATATTCAATTTCGCCGCTTTTACGGCCATAGCTAAGTCCGTTGAAAAACATAAACCTTGCTGTTGGCCGTCCCTGTAAATCCATCACCAATTTCCTATCCCCTGCCACAGCATCCCGATGAAGGTCAATCACCGCCTCAATGGTAGGATTATCATCCAGCAGCTTCTGGATCACCGGCAGCGATTCATTGTATGCCTCATCCCTCACATTATCAAACCGCTCCGTATAGTGCAGGACGCGAAAACCATAGGTATTCTCCAAAAGCTCTGCCAGTTTCTCTCCTGCCCCCACAATCGTGGTGGACTCGTCTCCGGGTACAGAGTCAATAAAAGCCTCGCTTCCATGGGTATGATAAATCAGTATCTGAGGGCCGTCCGCCTCTTTATCTACCGATAAGTCCTGATACAAAAGCTGGTTTAAATCAGCGTACTCCTCTTTCAATCTGGTGGAATTGTCCACCGCATAAAAATTCGACAACAAAGCCTCATAATCCCATTTTTCTGACCAGTCATAGGTATAGGAAGGATATTCTGAAGGCATAAAAATTCCTTCCAGTACTACATTCTGTGCGTCTTCTACTACCTCCTGAGGCTGTATATTTTCCATATCTTCTATTTTTTCTGTTTCATGATCACCACTGCTATGTAGACTATTTTCCTTCTCCATCTCTGCAAAAAGGCTATTATCAATGTGAAGTGCATCCTCTCCATAATCCAGATTCGCCTCATCAATATCTTTCACATCCTCATCTGCTCCCTCCCGCTGTCTGATTAACTGTGCCGTCAGATCATCCTCCTGCTCCTTGCCCACCTTCGGATATAGAGCTGCGTATTCCAGCAAAGGAAAATTTCTTCGTATCAGTCTTTCTGCAAGTTTTCCAGTATCCGTCCTCTCCTCCCGGCTTTCCAGATATCTTGGAATCTGAAAAAATTTTTGTTCCATGGAATGATTCAAAAAAAGGCTGACCTGATGCTGCCACCCCGAAGAGCCATCTTCCGCTGAATCCCTGTTTTTCACAAAGCTATAGAGACAGCTCAGGATACAGGCCAGCAACAATGTAAGGATCATCCACCTTTTCTTATTTAACATAAGGACAGTTCGCGAAGCATGCTGCCCGTTGTTTATTTTCCCATTTTTTCCTCTCACTCTATGCCTCCCACCGGAGCGCATCCGAAGCTTCTCTTCTTCAAATACCCCCTGGGAAAGTATATGCTTATCCAAAGCCGGAAATACGTCGCCGGTTATCCCTTTGCCTCAAAGGTATTGTTTAGGGCATTGCAGATAATATGGCTGATCTGCTTGATTTCGAAATCCACATCCTTGCCCGTCACATACATATTATAGAGCTCTCCCAGGCCTGCATGAAGCTCATCCTGGATATCAAGAGGCTCTTCCCCTGCCTGCCGCATCATCTTTTCAAAGGCGTCGCTGACAATGGTTGCCGCATCCACCACTGTCGGAACTCCGATTGCAATAACCGGAACCCCCAAAGCCTCCTCAGTGATGGCATTTCTGTGGTTTCCCACGCCCGAACCGGGATGAATCCCCGTGTTGGTGACCTGTATGGTTCTATTCAGTCTTCTGGTGGAACGAGCCGCTAAGGCATCCACCACGATCACCACATCCGGTTTTGTCTTTTCTACCACTCCTTTAATGATTTCCTGGGATTCCATACCGGTTTTCGCCATCACTCCCGGAACCAGCCCACTGACCATATACACTTTCTTTTTGTCAAAAGCCGCTTTTCCGTATTCCTTCATCATATGCCTTGTAATGACCAGATTATCCACCACATTTGGTCCTAAAGCATCCGCCGTCACATCTCTATTGCCGAGTCCTACCACCATCACAGACAACTCTTTTTCCATTCCGGGAATAATCTCCTGCAACTGCCTGGCAAGCTCTGCAGAAATTTCTTCATGGTAATTTTCATCCGGCAGTACCATGGCAGGCGCTTCTAGTGTAATATAGGTACCTATGGGCTTTCCCATAGCTTTGGCTCCATTCATAGTCTCGATCACTACTTTTGTAATCCGAAGCTCGCTTTCCTCCCGGTACTCCTCATTCACCGACACGCCTCGGCATTCCCTGGCATTCTCCTCCAAATTTTCCCGCACCTCAAGGGCTAAATCCGTCCTTACTCTAAAGCTGCTCATAACTTCCTCCCGTAGTAGTTAGAAAATAATTATAAAATAAAGTATTTTCCAAATATTCTTTATTTATGTATTGACAGATATTGTTTTTGCGGATAAAATAGTATGCGTGTGTTTACATTAAGACGTTCCGTGTCTCCGGCTTTAATGAAACATCTCATGTAACTGATGATTGTAAGAGGAGGTGTACATCGTGGCTAACATTAAGTCTGCTAAGAAGAGAATTTTAGTAAACAGAACCAAAGCTGAAAGAAATAAATCGATTAAGTCTGGTGTTAAGACAGCTATCAAGAAAGTAACTGTTGCAATTGATGCAAACGATAAGGATGCTGCTGCCAAAGCTTTAGTTGCTGCTACGTCTGCGATCGACAAGGCGGCCAGTAAGGGTGTTTATCATAAAAACACTGCTTCCAGAAAAGTAGCTCGTTTAGCTCAGGCTGTTAACAAGATGGCTTAGTTTTTGGAACGATATAGATAAGAAACGGCTCACATGATGTGGGCCGTTTTCCAGATTTATATTACTTTTATTTCATTTAAAATTCTAATTCTGAGTAATCAATTCCAAAGCTTGCCAGCTTCACCTTTGCAACTTTAATCTGATACTCCAGCTCTTTATTTTGACCAGTCTCATGAGCCTTTATTCTCATCAAATCCACATATCTGTTAATTGCTACTTCTTTTTGTTCTTCTAATGGCATAGCTTCACCTGCTTTCTTTGTAGTACCTGCCAAACATCAACTATTACATGAGATAAGTATATCAAATTGAGCTTACGGTGTAAAGACCGTTACATTCTGAAAGGCTAAATATTCCTTTTCAATCACCTCCGCAGGCACCGCCGCAATTTCTCCCTGCATCGTTGCCCCGGTAAGCATCCCAAGATAATTTCCACATCCGTCGAACACACCGCTTCCTGACATGCCGGGCAGAGCATCTCCGGTTCCGTATAGCATTTCCATTCCGAAATCAGCCAGATAAGTACGGGGTGAAATTATCTCCCCCTGTTTCATTACCGGGCGGAAGGCGTCGCTTGCCATATCCACCAGCAAAAGTCTGCTCCCTGACTGCAAACTCTCTGCTTCATCCTCAAGCGGGCGCACATTTCCAAGCTCTAACAGTTCCTGCCAGGAGAATCTCTGAGTTGGCACACTTAAGAATCCCACATCCGCTTCCCCGGAAATCCCTGTCACTGTTCCGGATTCTACTGCTCCATTCGATAAGGTTACGAAACTCTCCTCATCCCAGTACTGCAAAAGATGCTGATTGCTCACAATAATGATTTCATCTTCTCTCAGAAGATAAATGCTTCCGCTTCCATAATGGCCGTTTGCCTGAAGGCGCACACAACTGCGCAAAACATTTTGAAAAGTCTGTTCAAAATCCTCTTCCTGCAATAACGGGGTAAAAGCAAGCCCCAAATTGGTAATTGCCCTGTAATCCTCTTCCAGGGTAGTTGCCTGAATCAGCGGAGGGAGGTTTTCTCTATGATTCTGCTCTTCCTTGTTTGGTATTGTCTCTTCCTGTAAAGAATATTGTCCATTACGTCCTCCGCTTCCATATACATATTCATCTGATAATATCAGCAGAAGACTGACCAACAACGGGAAGCACACTTTGTGAACTGCTCTTATGTTAAAAAAAAACGCCGCAAACATTTTTAGCGGCATTTGTATCTTACTCCTTCTCATGGTCTTTGCTGTACCTTCCCAAACAACGGACAGTACGCTCCGCGAACTGTCCTTATGTTAAACACCGGATGCCAGGCTGCGCTAGACATCCTCATGTTTACAACGAAAAATCAGGCAGGACGATAAGCCGGGTTATGTCGTGAATGATCATCTATCTAGGACTGCTGTTGCCAGCAGCCTCAAGCGACCTACCTGAAAGCTGACCGGGCCGGCTAAACGCTTTCTGTTTGGTCTTGCTTCGGATGGGGTTTACATATGCCCTGCCCGTTACCGTGCAGGCGGTAGTCTCTTACACTGCCTTTCCACCCTTACCAAAAGTTCGCTAAAGCGAGCTTTGGCGGTATATTTCTGTTGCACTGGCCTTGGAGTTGCCTCCACCGGACGTTATCCGGCATCCTGCCCTGTGAAGCCCGGACTTTCCTCACCTGCCTGATAGAATCTGCCCATGGCAGACCTTTCAGGCAGCCGCGATCATTTGTCCTACCTGATTTTCTGTAATATTTATCGTGAACGACAAAAATTTTTGTTTTTGGCGTTCACTATAAGTTTCTAAAGCCTGATTGTATCACACATTAAAATAACTCCCCCCAATAAACTCTCTGCAAATGGAGTTCGCCGGGACATTTTGGCTGTCAATTCCCTGGAAATATTCCAGGAATTTCAGAAGCCGCTCTGCCTCATAAAACTCAGGCTCCCCTCTCTCGATTCCAAACAAAAGAGGTTCCACATACTGTTTTAAAACCGCCAGCTCATAGATCAGCGCAGAGTTAAACATCTCATCCGCGCTTTCCTGGTAGGGGAAAATATATTTTTCCTCTCCTCTTCTCACCGAAGGCCACATGGCAATGGTTCGCTTGGCGCTGTTGCCCCTGGTTCTGGCATCCCGAACGATTCTCCTAAGAAGACGGCCGTCAGTGGTGGGAATCCTGTTGTGATCATCGATATTCAGGCTGGTCAGGGCGCTGATATAAATCTTAAACTTACTTTCATCCGGCATGGAAAAAGTGGTGGCCGGGTTAAGGCCATGGATTCCCTCAATCACAAGCACATCCTCAGGGCCTAATCTCTTGAAATTGCCGTGGTACTCACGTTTGCCCAGCTTGAAATTATACTGGGGAAGCTCCACCGTCTCCCCTGCGAGAAGCTTATTCATATCCTCATTGAATTTCTTGAGGTCAATCGCCTCCAGACACTCAAAGTCATAATTTCCATCGGCATCCCTTGGCGTATCCACCCTGTTAACAAAGTAGTCATCCAATCCAATAGGATGTGGAATCATCCCATAGGTGCGCAGCTGAATGGACAGTCTGTGTGAAAATGTGGTTTTTCCTGAGGAGGAAGGGCCTGCGATCAGCACAAACTTGACGTTCCCCCGCTCCACAATCTCTCTGGCAATCTCGCCGATCCTTCTCTCTTGAAGAGCCTCCGACACCAGAATCATATCCCCCAGCAGACCGTCCCTGATGGAATTATTCAAATCTCCCACCGACTCGATCCCCATCATCTCTCCCCAATGAGAGGAGGTCATCAGAGTATTGAAAAGCTTATCCATGGGTGTAAAATAATTCAGCTTGGTGGGATCCTCACTTCCCGGCAGCAGGAGCATAATGCCGTCCTCATAAAGCAGCACATCGAAATATTTCAGGTATCCCGTGCTGGGCAGCATAAATCCATAGTAATAGTCATAATAACCGTCCAGACAATAAATATTGACAGTGGAGCTCCTCCGGTAACGGAAAAGCTTTTCTTTATTGAACATTCTGCTGTTGCGGAAAAGTTCGATGGCCTGATTCTTAGGATAGGACTTTTTGGTAATGGGAAGATCGCTTTCCACAAGCTCCCGCATTCTTTTGCCAATAGCGTTCACATGTTCCTGGGTCAGCTTTTCCTCCATGATCACCTTGCAGTAATACCCCTGGCCAATGGCAAATTCGATCTTTACCCTGCTGACCTTATCTTTCCCAAATACATCATCAATCGCTTTTACAAGAACCATGAGACCAGTTCTCACATAGGCCTTATGACCAATATCATCCCGAATAGTCAAAAAAGAAAGCTCACAGTCCTTTTCTGCCTTTTTATGTAACTCCCTGATCTTGCCGTTTTCCAGCACCAGCGCGATCATATCTTTAAACTGCGGCTGGTACTGCCTGGCAATTTCCTCAAATGCAATCCCCTGGGGATACTCCTTCGCGATGCCGTCAATCGTAATCGTTGCCACTTATACCCCTCCTTTTTCCCAAAGCCTCATTGCTTCTTCTATATATTTTATTTCCTCTTCAAGTTCCTTAAACCGCTGCCTAGCCCTTTCACTTTCGCCGGTTTTCTCAAGCAGGGCCTTAAGCCTGCCTGCACTCTCCTTTTCTCTTTTCAGATAATCAAACAGTACCGGATGCCTTCTCTCCAGCAAAATCGGGCCAAAACGATCTTCCAATTCCTGCCTGTTTTCCCTTTTTAATCTGCAAGTCGCCTGCCCCTTAAGCACTGCTTTCATTATGGGATAAAATTTTCCTTCCTCCCATATCATATCTTCCCATAGGATGAAATATCCCTGTTCTCTCAAAAATCTTCTAAACCAAGCAAGCTCCGACTGTGGCTGTAAGATTAACTCCCGAAAGGACTTCGTCTTATCCGGCTCTCTGCTAAGAATCCTCTGCATGAGCCGTCCTCCCATGCCTGCACAGACCAGGGTTTGTGCCTCCCCTATCTCAAAGCCCGCAAGGCCATCACAGAGGCGTAAGGTTATGTAATCCCCCAGCCCAGCCTCAAGCACATGTTCCCTTGCGTGTCCAAGAGGCCCCTCCCTTACATCCATGGCAAGCACCTTCGGTGAAATATTCTGTTCAACCAGAAAGATGGGCAGATACCCATGATCACAGCCCACATCACAAACCCTGTTTCCAGGGGTCACCATATCCGCTATTGCCCTAAGCCGCGCGGAAAGACGGATTTTTCCTCCCGTCAATCCAGATAATCCTTCAGCTTCCTGCTCCTGCTGGGATGGCGGAGCTTTCTGAGCGCCTTGGCCTCAATCTGCCTGATACGCTCTCTGGTCACATTAAATTCCTTCCCTACCTCCTCCAAAGTTCTGGCACGGCCGTCATCCAAGCCGAAACGAAGACGAAGCACTTTCTGCTCTCTCTCTGTCAAGGTGCCAAGTACCTCCACAAGCTGTTCCTTAAGTAAGGTAAAAGCAGCGGCATCGGCAGGCACAGGTACATTGTCATCCTGTATAAAATCGCCCAGATGGGAGTCCTCTTCCTCTCCGATAGGGGTCTCTAGTGACACCGGCTCCTGGGATATCTTCAGAATTTCACGCACACGCTCCACAGGCAGGTTCATCTCCTCGGCAATCTCCTCCGGGGTAGGTTCCCTTCCCAGCTCCTGCAAAAGCTGTCTGCTGACGCGAATCAATTTATTGATAGTCTCAACCATATGCACCGGAATCCGGATTGTCCTTGCCTGATCCGCTATAGCCCTGGTAATGGCCTGGCGGATCCACCAGGTGGCATAGGTGGAAAACTTATAGCCCTTGCGGTAATCGAACTTCTCCACCGCCTTGATCAGTCCCAGATTTCCCTCCTGAATCAGATCCAGAAACAACATCCCACGGCCTACATAACGCTTGGCAATGCTGACCACCAGACGCAGGTTTGCCTCTGCCAGCCTTTTCTTCGCTTCATCCCCGGATTCCAGATCTCCCTTCAGTGATGCAATCTCTTCCTCAAGCTCAGCCTTCTCCTTTTCGTCCGCGCTGCCAAGCCGCTTTTCCAGAAGCGCAATCTTTTCCTTGGCAACCGCCCCTGCCTCCATCTTGCGGGCAAGGTCAATTTCCTCCTCGGCAGTGAGAAGTGGCACTTTGCCGATCTCCTTTAAATACATCCTCACAGGATCTTCGATGCTGATGCCATCGGGAACGGAAAGGTCGATGTTCTCCACATCCACCTCATCCTCCTCCGTGAGAATAATCTCCTCATCATCTACATCGTCTCCCTCTGTGATACGCAGGATATCCACGTTGTTCTGCTCTAACGTTTCCAGAATTTTATCAAATTGTTCTTCACCCAATGCGATATCAGCAAAGTAATCCACCACTTCCTGATATTCCAAAACATTTTTTTTCTTTCTGGCAACGGCCAGAAGCCCTGTTAACTTCTCATCAAACCTTGCCTGTGTGTTTTCATCCATTTTCGGTTTTCCGTCCTTCCTAACTTTCTAACCATCATTATTGGCCTTAATTCAGCGAAATATGCGTTTTGCTAAGTTCTTCCAGTTGTTTTTTACTCCCAATCATCTGACCAAGAACCGATACATCTGTGCCAGCCCTCTCCCTTAGGGCTTCCAGGCTGTTACGCTTAACCGCAATCAAAATATCGTGAAACGCTCTTTCCTTCTCTGCCTGAGTGGAAAGCTCCATGAGCTTTGTGTTAAAAAGCCCTGCCACTTCCCGCTGCTGCTCCTCATTCGTAAAAAGACTGATGATACCCGCCGGATTTATTTTTTCCATCTCCAGATCCTCGAAGAGCCGCTCGGCCACATTTCGGTATAAATCCTCGGTAAAATCCTCCGGTGAAATATATTTTTTGATCTTACGGTAAAGGGAAGGCTCCTCCACCAGCCAGGTCAACAAAAGCTTTTGAGGTTTCTTTCTGTTTTCCTGGGGGCTGCTTTTTTTCTGGATACCTGATTTGGGCCGAAGGGCAGGAGCCGCCATACCATTCTCAGAAGCGTAGGAGCGAACCAGTTTGCGCAGGTTCTCAAAGCCTATGTGATATTTCTCTGCCACCGCCTCGATATAATTTTCCCTCTCTACCTCCTCCGAAAAGCCACAGAGCTTTCGGGCAATTTCCCGGTGGAATCTGGTCTTCGCCTCCGGGTCGCCCAAATCATAATCTCTCTCAAGCATCCTCAGTTCAAAGAAAAAGCTGTTTTCCGCCTGCCTGATTCTCTCCTTAAAAGCCTCCGCCCCCTGATTTTTCATAAACTCATCCGGATCCTTGTAGGGCTCTAAATTCAGCACCTTCCCGGTAAGTCCTGCTTCCTTTAAAATTCCAATAGCCCGCAGGGCAGCATTCACTCCCGCTCCGTCGCTGTCATAGGCAAGAATCACTTCCTGGGTAAAGCGCCGCAGGAGACCAGCCTGACCCGACGTAAAAGCAGTGCCAAGAGATGCCACCGCCTGATGAAAGCCCGCCTGATGCATGGCAATCACATCCATGTAGCCCTCACAGAGGATAAAATTTCCTGCCCGTGAGCTGCGGGCAAAGTTCAGTCCATATAAATTCCTGCTCTTATCAAAAACCATGGTTTCCGGAGAGTTTAAGTATTTGGGTTTGGCATCCCCCATCACTCTCCCCCCAAAACCAATCACCCGGTTATTACTATCCTGAATGGGAAACATGACCCGGTTCCAAAACTTATCATGCATCCCATATTTCTCATCAAAAGTGGCAAGCCCTGCCTCCTGAATCAGCTTGTCCTCATACCCTTTACTCTTTAAATATCTGGTGAGGTCATCGCTGGTCATATTGGCAAAGCCTAATCCAAATTTATGTATGGTCTCGTCGGAGAGCCCCCGCCCCCTAAGATACCGATAACCGGCCTCTCCCGTCTTTCCACGAAGCTGAAAATAAAAATATTTGGCCGCCTCCTTATTTACCTTTAAAAGCTCCGCACGCCTGCTCTCTCTGGCTCTGGCCTCCTTACCCGGCTCACCTTCCGGGAGCTTTACCCCTGCCCGCTCAGCCAAGAGCTTTACGGCTTCCTGAAAAGAATAATTCTCATATTCCATGAGAAAGGTAAAAACATTGCCTCCCGCCCCGCAGCCAAAGCAATAATACATTTGTTTGCCCGCTGACACGGAAAAAGAGGGGGATTTTTCATTGTGAAAGGGACATAAGCCAAAATAATTGCTACCCTTTTTTTGCAGCTTCACATAGCCGGAAATGACCTCCACGATATCGTTCTTCGTCCGTACTTCCTCTACCAGTTCATCCGGATAATACATAGATGTCCCTCCTCACATTTATCCATGCCAGGATCTGGGAATGTAAATTTCCTCGTATTTGGCTATGGCAAAGCGATCCGTCATCGCGCCAATATAATCACATACCACCTTTTCCTCCGGCTCTCCCTTCTTTGCCAGATTCACATAATCCTCCGGCAAAAGCTTTAAATGGCGCCTGTAATAATTATATAAGGTCTGTACCAGTATTTCAGCCTTTCCCTCTTCACTCTTGGCTTCTCTGTTCTGATAGACCTCCTCAAACATAAACTGCCGCAGCTTTCCCATAGCCTGCGCCACCGGCTCCGACATTCGAATCTCATTTTTGCCAAAACTAGTAGAAACCAGATCATGGATAAAATGATCCAGCCTCTCTCCTGTGGTATATCCGATCACCTCGCAGATCTCCTGCGGGACATCTGACTCCTTCAGTATCCCTGCCCGTATAGCATCGTCCATGTCATGATGGATATAGGCAATCTTATCTGAAAACCGCACAATCTGCCCCTCTAACGTAAAGGGCATTCCTCTGGTCTGGTGATTTAAAATACCATCCCTAACTTCCGCAGTGAGATTAAGACCCGCCCCATTTTTTTCCAGAAGGTCAACAATACGGACACTCTGCTGGCTATGGCAATAGCCATAGGGGCACACTGCATTAAGTGCCCTCTCACCCGCATGGCCAAAGGGTGTGTGTCCCAGATCATGGCCTAAGGCAATGGCCTCCACCAAATCCTCATTCATCCGCAGCGCCTTGGCAATTGTTCTGGCATTCTGAGATACCTCCAGAGTGTGGGTCAGCCTGGTTCTGTAGTGATCCCCTTTGGGCGCCAAAAATACCTGTGTTTTGTCCTTCATCCGCCTGAAAGATTTGGAATGAAGAATTCTGTCCCTGTCCCGCTGATAAACCGGACGGATATCGCAGGGTTCCTCCTCCCTTAGCCGCCCTTTGGAATTTCTGCTGTGAGCCGCATAAGGACTTAAGTACTCCACTTCAAGCTGTTCCAGATTTTCACGTATGTTCATTCATACTCCCTGAGTGAATGTGCGCACCGATGATGGAAAACGGCAAATTTATTTGACATTTCCTATGAAAAAAGCTGGCAGGTACGCGTTGTTCAAATAGAATTCCTATTATTATTATTCGGCGTCCGGGTGGAAATTCCTTTTATTTTATCTTATTTTGGAAAAATGTTTTTACCAACTTGTTCTTCTGCCATAGGGATACAAAAAGGAAGCTGCCCTTTGGCAACTTCCAATTCATTAATCTTCATAATGCCCTTTGCAAGATAAAATTTCAAGTGTGCCGTCGTTATTGATACGATAAATAAGCCTATTGCTATCATCAATGCGCCTGCTCCAAAATCCGGAATAATTCCCTTTTAATGGTTCAGGCTTACCCATTCCATCAAAATATCCCCGCTCAATATCTTTTAGGATCGCATTTATCCGCTTTATGGTTTTCTTGTCCTGCGCCTGCCAGTAAAGGTATTCTTCCCACGCTTCATCAAACCATATCTTTTTCATTCGCCATCGTCCTCGTCCTCAATCAGCTCATGTTCTACCCCCATACCGGCATTAAGTGCGGAAATGCCACGCTGTAATTTATTTGCATATTCAGCGTTCCGCTTTGCTTTCTGCAAGGCATTATATTCAGCTTCATTTATCATGTAGATGTTTTCGTTCCGTGGTCTTGAAATAACAACGGTTTCGCCCATGCTAATTTTATCACACCATTCTTTGAAGTTATCCCGGACATTTACAGATTTTACCGCCAGCATAGTTTATTCCCCCTTTTCTAAAAAATGTACATTTTCTTGTATTAATTTCTGTACTCTTATTATATTCAAAGTATGCCCACATGTCAATGAAAATAAAAAGGGAAGTTTTGCTATTACAAAAAAGATAAATCACAATTTTGTCGTTCACTATAATGTATAGCATTGCTTTACGTCTTTACCTGCAAATTTCATAGATAAACTCGGCATTTTTGTCCATGGCCTCATATGCCGTCTTTAAGGGCGACATCTGAAACACATGCCACATCCCCTTAAAAATATCCAGTTTAACAGAAATATTCTCCTGCACCAGCTTTTTGTGCAGCAGTAGGGAATCTGAAAGCAGAATTTCATTTTCCCCTACCTGGATATAGGTAGGCGGAAAGCCTGAAAAGTCACCAAATAAAGGAGAAATCAGGGGATCTTTTAAATCCGGCATCTCCTGCAGAGCCGGCGGTGCCTCCAGCGTTTGTTCCTCCTTCTCTGATCGCTCTGATAACGCAGTCTCTTCCGCTTTTGCATCCTCTCCCTGCTTCCGATAGCCTGGAATATAATTTCCAATCATCCGCTCTAAGTATTCCGCATCCAATACCGGATCCAGCTCAGCCTTTGTCTTGTGGGTCCTTCCTGATGAGGTAAGATCCGTCCAGGGCGACATAAGCACCAGCCCCCTTGGAAGAATCCTCTTCTGCTCTTTCAGTTTCAGAACCAGGGACAATGCCATATTCCCTCCGGCGGAGTCTCCGGCAACAATCACATCCCTCGCCCCATAGCCCAAGAGCATCAGATAATTCCACGCCGCCATGGCATCTTCCATGGCCGCCGGGTAGGGATGCTCCGGCGCTAAGCGGTAATCAAAGCAGAGAACATCCATGGACGTACTGGAAGCCAGCTTGGTGGTCAGCGTCCTGGCATATAGGCTGCTTCCCGTAGAATATCCGCCTCCGTGGCAGTACAGAATAATATATTTTTTCATGTGCGCCCGGTTCACCGATATCCACTCGCCCTCCATCCCCTGGATATCCACACTGCGTATCAGCATGTCCTTTGTATTCCCCAGAAGTGCTCCCACATGATCCTGGGACTGGCGGTGCTTTTCGATATCCGGCTTGTCGATCATACCATGCACCTTTTTGATCAGCACCATCATATTCTGATTCACCGCTTCCGCCGACGGCTTCTTTACCATAAATTTTTTTGTATTCATTGCGATACTCCCTAAAAACTTTTGGGTTCATTTTAACACATAGTTACATTTTTGTGGTATACTAAATTATTACTTTATCATTTTCATCGGGAGTGCAGATTTATTTTGAAGAAAAAACAACGTCCTTCCAAAAATAGCAGGCAGTCTTCTTTGCAGGACGCCCTCATATCAAATCAGGTGCCAAAGATCTGGTATAAACTGGACTTATCCGCCATTGTTTATCCCACTCTGCAGCGCCGGGACTTTTCCTCTGTGTACCGTCTGTCGGTCCTTTTAAAGGAACCTGTAAATCCTGAAATCCTCCAGCAGGCTGTTGATCTTGCGCTTCCCCGTTTTCCCACCTACAAGACCGCTATCCGGAAAGGATTATTCTGGCGGTACCTGGAGCCCAACAACAGACCCGGGCCCTTTGTCCAGAAGGACATCCGCAATTTCTGTATGCCCATGCCCTTTAAGGCCGGGAACCGTTATCTTCTGCGGATTTATTACTACGACCGCCGGATTGCCCTGGAAGCCCACCACTGTCTCGGGGACGGCACCGGAGGCATGTGCGTGCTGCAGACCATTACCGCCGTTTATTTACGGCTTCTTGGCCATGAGATTTCCAACGGCTATTTTGTCATGGATATCAATGAACCTCCTGATCCTGAAGAGTTGGAGGACGCCTACATGCGCTATGCCAACGCCAAGGTCTGTCCCGCCCGTCCCGGCGAAAAAACTTTTCGGGTCAGAGGAACCAGAGAGCCCTTTTTTACCTTTAATGTAATCGACGGTATTATGTCGGTAAAAGAGGTGATGGCCGTTGCCAAAAAATATAACGCTACCATCACCGAATATTTAAATGCCGTGCTTTTGTATGCGCTCCTGCAAAAGCAGCAGTCGGAATGGCATTTAAAGCTCCGTCCGGTAAAAATTGCAATGCCTGTCAATCTCCGGCGTTTTTTCCCTTCCAAAACCCTGCGCAATTTTATCACCATGGTGTTTCCGGTGGTGGACCCAAGGCTTGGGGATTATACTTTTGAGGAAATTGTCATACAGGTTCGTAATTACATGCGTTATTTTATAAACGAAAAGTATCTGCGTGGAGATATCACCACCAACGCCAGCACCCAGCGCAACCCCTTTATCCGGGTGGTTCCCCTTTTTATCAAGGATTTTGTGGTAAGGCAGTTCTATACCCGGGTGCAGGATAAAAATTCCTCCGCCGGACTGACCAACATGGGAGCGCTTAAGGTCCCCGAGGATATGAAGCCTTATATCGAACGCTTCGACATCTATATGGGCCAGCCCTTTTCCTCCCGCACCAACTGCGCCGTTGTAAGCTTTGAGGATACCCTTACGGTCAATTTCGCCAGCAGCATCTTGGAAACCGATGTGGAGCGTTATTTTTTCAGGAAGCTGGTCAGGGATGGCATCCATGTGACCATCGAAAGCAACCGTCTGAATCTCGATGAAACCGTCCATTAAACAGTAGATGCCCTGCTCTGCCAGGGGCGCCTGCTTTCAAAAAATCTTAGAAAAAGGAGCCTTAAAATGTCCTATTGTGTCAACTGCGGTGTGGAGCTTGAGCCTTCCCTGACGGAATGTCCCCTGTGCAATACACCTGTTATTAATCCCAAAGAGCTCTATGATCAGAAAAAGACATCCCCTTATCCCAAAGAGCGGGGACAGGTGGACATGGTCAAAAAAACCGATCTGTCTATCCTGATCTGTATCGTGCTTGGCGCCACCTCCCTAAGCTGCGTGGCCTTAAATTTCCTGGTCTTTTTGGGAAGTCCCTGGTCATTGTTTATTGTAGGGGCCTGTCTGATTCTGTTTGTGCTTGCCCTTCCCGTGGTGATCTATACCAAGCTCCCCATTTATATTTCCCTTTTATTTGACGGAGTCGCGGTGGGCTTTTATCTGTACATGATCTCCTTTAATACCGCTGGCAGCGAATGGTTTTTCCGCCTGGGTCTTCCCATTGTGGCTCTGGCCACCATCCTGGTGGAAATATTTACCCTGCTCCTGCGTACCTTTTCCTTCTCCCATATCACCGCGGCCCTGTACTTTTTTGCGGAGACAGCCTTTCTGTGCGTGGGAGTCGAGCTGCTGATCCGCCATTATTATGAACAGCCCATCCGGCTCTCCTGGTCCGCGATCGTGCTCACCGTCTGCGCCGTGATTGTGGTGGCGCTTCTCACCGTACTCTCGCGCAGAAGACTGCGGGATGCCGTAAGGAGACGGCTGCACTATTAGTGCGGCTGCCCGGACATACCGCACTGCAGCCATGCCCCTTAATATTTATCCGGATAATCCGTTCCGGTTTCTCCCTGCATTTTTGTTATATATTTTAAAGGGCAGGCCCGCATGTCAAGCAGTGTGTCAAAGGCCAGAAGCAGCATCCTGTCCCCGTTTTGCCTGGTGCCGCTGTTATCCCGGTCAAGCCTTGCCTTGAAATGATCCATCTGCCATACCATCACATCCACTACCGTATACCCTGCCACCTTTGCCTGGCAGGCGAAGGTTCCATGGGTCATATAATAGACAAGCTCCCGGTAAATTTCCTCATCCCCCCGAAGTTTTTCCCAAAAACTCTGTGCAAAGGAGTCGCCCTCTCCGGCATACCTGCACAGTTCATTTATAAAATACCTGACCTGCTTTTCTTCCAACTTTGGTTCCTCCCCGTTTTTTCATTATTTACAAAAATTTTTCCACAAAATATTATAGCGCAATTCGTATCAGAATTGTAATAAATTATTTGTCCTGTATTTATCCTTTTTCAGACACAAATGAAAATTTTCTGTTATAATAGCTTTTTAGGGATATGCATTCCCGGAAAGGTATGGATACTTTTATGAGTGAGAAAATACTTGTAGTAGACGACGAAAAAGAAATCACTGATTTAATTACCCTTTATCTGCAAAACGAGAACTATACGGTTTACCCCTTTTATGATCCCTTAAAGGCCTGTGAGCTTATCGAAACCGAGGAGCTTGACCTGGCCATTCTGGACGTGATGATGCCGAAGATGGACGGCTTTGCCCTGTGCCAGAAAATCCGTGAAAACCACAACTACCCCATCATCATGCTGACAGCCAAGGAGGAAGAGGTGGACAAGATTACCGGACTGACTTTGGGGGCCGACGATTATATGACCAAACCCTTCCGCCCTCTGGAGCTGATTGCAAGAGTAAAGGCGCAGCTTCGGCGGTACAAAAAATACAATACCGTTTCCCAGGGGGAGGACTCCCATATCATCACCCATGGCGGGCTTATGCTCAACAGCCTCACCCACGAGTGTACTCTGGACGAAAAGCCACTGGCCCTGACTCCCACGGAATTTACCATCCTCTATGTGCTCTGCCAGCAGAAGGGACGTGTCATCAGTGCGGAAGAACTCTTTCACGCCGTCTGGGGAGAGGAATATTTCAGCAAAAGCAATAACACCATCACCGTACATATCCGCCATCTGCGGGAAAAAATGAATGATTCCTTTGAGGATCCCAAATATATCAAAACGGTCTGGGGGTGCGGCTACAAAATTGAAGCATAAGGATCGCGTAAAATTTATTATCTTTCTGGTCATCTTCCTCTGCCTGGCTCTTGGTCTTGGGTTCGGTATTTACTATCTGGCGGACGTGGTCTTCAACGGCTCCGTGCTGGAGTGGCTGGCCCGCAATTACTTTTATGCCGAGCCCCAGTATGACCCTGCTACCAAACACCTTGGTTATACCTACCGTCCTGACTGGCCAAAGCTCAAGGGATTGTTTCTTGTGCTGTTTTTTGTTGCCCTGATGGTCTATGTGCTTTCCATCTATCTGGTGGCCCACTTCCATGCCAGGGCAAGGGTGCGCAAGTCCATTTCCGCCACCGGGCGAATGATCCACTCCTACATGCACCATGACATAGAGCCCGACGAGGTATTTCCCACCGCCTACGCGGAGGTTGCCACTCAGGTAGTACAGATCAAATCCACCATGCAGCGCCATGAACAGGCCATGAGAACGGAAACTGACCGAAAAAATGACCTGATTACCTATCTGGCCCACGATTTAAAGACCCCCCTCACTTCCGTGATCGGCTATCTGGATCTGCTGGAGGAAGCTTCGGACATGCCGGCAGAGCAGCGAAAAAAATACATCCATGTCACCCTTGAAAAATCTCTGCGCCTGGAAAAGCTCATCAATGAATTTTTTGAGATCACGAAATATAACCTGCAACAGATCATTCTGGAGAAGGAAACCATTGATCTCTCCTTCCTTCTGATGCAGCTCACCGACGAATTTTATCCCCTGCTCTCCGCCCACGGCAACACGGTGGAGCTACAGGCGGAAGAAGAACTGACAGTCTACGGAGATTCCATGAAACTGGCAAGAGTATTCAACAATATCCTGAAAAATGCCATCTCCTACAGCTATCCCAACACCCCCATCAAGGTTTGTGCCGGGAAACGGGAGAAGGATATTTTTATCTGCTTTATCAATCAGGGAAAAACCATTCCCGCCGAGAAGCTGAATGCCATTTTCGAGAAGTTTTTCCGTCTGGATGAGGCCAGAAGCACCAACACCGGCGGGGCAGGTCTCGGCCTTGCCATTGCCAAGGAAATTGTCACCCTCCACGGCGGCACCATCAATGCCTCCAGCGAGGACGAAATGACCACCTTCAGCGTTACACTGCCTCTGTACTAGAGAACCTAACTTCAACAAACGCCGTCCCGCTTCGCAGGCCAGCTTATTGTTATAAAAAAGATACCGTCTTTAAGGCCTGCCGTTGCCTCTCCGCCCATGCGCTCCGTGAGTTCTTTCACGATGGCAAGCCCTAAGCCGGTTCTCTTGCGGCTTCGGGAGGTATCGCTGGTGTAAAAGCGGTCAAAAATCCGCTCCATATCCGCCTCCTCAATCGTCTGTGTGGCATTGGCAACGCGAATGACCACCTTCTCCTGTACGCCCTTTTCCCTTCGCAGGGACATCTGATACGCCCCGGTTCCATGAACCAGGGCATTTTTGATGAGATTTTCGATTATTCTCCCAAAAGCCTGTTTATCCGCCCAAATATGGCAGGGTTCCGGTTCCATAATGATTTCCGGTTCGCAATCCTTTTCCAGGAAATCCTCATAAAATAAGGACACTGTCTCCGCAAAAAGATTATTTGCATTCACATCCTCCATCAAAAGCCTTTCCTCCCCGGCTTCAATGCGGGCGTACAAAAAGAGCTGGTCCAAAAGTTCGGTAAGATCATCCAGCCGCCGCTCTACGATTCGGGCATAGGAATATCTCTTTTCCCCGGTCACATTTTCATTGCGCAGCATCTGCATATACCCTTTTGCCGATGTCAGTGGTGTGCGGATGTCGTGGGAAATGCTGGTAATGCTCTCCCGGTAGTTTCTGTTTTCCCTGTCAATTTTCTCCTGTCTGCTCCTGCTTCTTACCAAAATCCGGTTTATGGAAGAAATAAGCTCCTGCGTCCTCCCGATCTTAACTGCGGAAGTCAGAAGCAGGTTTGTATCTTCCTTCTCTAAAATCTGCAGTTGACTGAGCATATGGCTTACCTGTCTTCTGTAACAGCACAGACGGGCGGTCAAAATGACCGCCCCTATGAGTAAAAGTAAAATAATTCCTTCCATCAACATGACTTCTCCTATGAAATATCCGCTCTGGAAAAATGCCAGATTCCAAGCCCTGCTGCAAGTAACAGCCATCCCCCGGCAACAAAGATCGTTTCCATAACATATCCGGCCGTAAACCCTTCATAAGGGCAATGGATGCTTCGAGTCACCACCCAATACGCGGAAGGGGTGAAGCCGCTGTTATAAAACAGCCGATCCATCAATCCCTCCATGAGTATCACCGGGAAAGCGGCAATTCCAATCCCCAGGGAAATCCCGGCCGCATAATTTCTGACAAGATCGCTGGTGAGCATACAGACCGCGGCAAAAGCCATTTCCAGCAGAAGCTGCAGCCCCACAAAAACTGTCAGATTTTTCCAGAAATCTCCTGTGAAAGAGCCGCTTCCCTTAAACACCAGCCCTCCCAGCAGGGTGGCTGCCAGACCAATCAAAACAATGGGAATCACTGCCAGCTCCGCCACAATCAGCTTGGAAAGGAAAATCTTCCACCGCTCCCGTCCTTTTCCCGCTACATTTTTCATCATTCCGCTTGCATATTCGCCTACCACAAAGATACTGACAAATACCGCCAGGACACAGGGCAGGAAATCTCCGGAAAAAATCTGTCCGACAATCTCCATAAGACTGATCTCCTCCCAGGTAGAAGTCCCGTCTTCTTCTGTCTCCTCCGACACCACAATACCGGCCGTACCGTTTTCAAACTCCCCTCTGTCGATACGGTCCGCCAGATCAAGCATCCCATAGAGCAAAGCCACCACGCCGATCACCACGGCGATACAAATATAAAAACTTTTGCTTCTTATTAATTTATAACCTTCTGCACTGAGTAAACTCATCATTTCAAATCAGACTCCTCTCCTTAAACCTCACCCAAATTTTCTATTTTCCTACCAGCTCCACGAAATATCCTTCCAGATTCTGCCCTGCCAGATAGCTTTCCTTTATGGAAATGCCTTTTGATGCCAAAGCTCCGTTAATCCTGGCTGTATCCTCTAATCCCTCGAATACCCGCAGAATTCCCGGCTCCGGTATATCATAGTTTTGAATGGAAAGCTCCTCCAGGGCAGCAGCTGCCCTCTCCGGCTCATCCACCACGAGCTTTAAGCATCTGCGGCAGCGCTTCTCAAGGTCAGCGGCGCCAAACTCCTCAATCAGCCGCCCATCCCGGATAATACCATAATGAGTTGCTATCCTGGAAAGCTCATCCAGTATGTGGCTGGAAATCAAAATCGTGATCTGCTTTTCCCGGTTCAGTTTCAAAAGAAGCTCGCGAACCTCCCGGATTCCCGCCGGATCCAGCCCGTTCATGGGCTCGTCCAAAATCAAAAAATCAGGGCTGCGCATCATGGAAATGGCAATTCCCAGCCTTTGCTTCATTCCCATGGAAAAATTCTTCACCTTCTTTTTCCCGGTGTCCAAAAGGCCCGTGAGAGAGAGCATTTCCTCCACCCGGTCTTTCTCCGTAATGCCATAGCTTCTTCTTAAGACCTCTAAGTTTTCCCTGGCTGTCATTCCCTTAAAAGCTCCCGACTCCTCAATCAATGTTCCAATTCGCATCCTGGCTCTTTCAAGCTCACGGCTCCCAAAAAGCGTCATGGTACCTGCCGTGGGCGCTGCCAGTCCTGCGGCCATGCGCATGAAGGTAGTTTTCCCGGCTCCGTTTTTTCCGATAAAGCCGTAGATACTGCCTTTCTTCACATGCATACTCACTTCATCCACCACATTGACCTGCCCGTATCTCTTGGTAAGCCCGTCTGTCTGTAATACATATTCCATATTGCTCCTGCCTCTCCTCATCTTTGATCGGGAAACGATATCGTTTGCTGTTTCCGTATAATTACAGTATAGCGGACTGATTTTTAGAAACCTTAGGTAAAGTTTAAAGAAAGTTTAAAGTTTTCATTTATAATTCATCTCATCTTAAATCCAATCCCCCACACAGTCTGGATATAGGTTTCCTCCGGCCTGATTTTCGCCAGCTTCTGGCGGATATTGCTGATATGCACATTCACCGCATTGTCCTCTCCCAGAAATTCCTCGTTCCAGACCGATTCATAGATATTGCTTTTGGTGAAAACCTTCCCCGGATTCTCCATCAGAAGCTCCAGGATCAGGTATTCCCGCCGTGTCAGAGAAACCTCCTCCTGGCAAATCCTGAAATACGCCCTTTTCCCCATCCTGACGTCTTAAATCTTGATTTTCCACCGTTTTTCTGCTGCGCCGCAGCACCGCCTCCAGACGCGCCATAAGCTCTCCGGTGTCAAAGGGCTTGACCAGATAATCGTCGGCTCCTGCCTTTAAAAGGGCAATCCGGGTATCGATTCCCTCCCTGGCGGAAGCCACAATCACTGCTGTCTGAGGGCTTTCCTCTTTGATTCTTTTAAGAACCTCCTCCCCGGCCATACCTGGCAGCATCAGATCCAGTATCACCGCCGCAGGCCGGCTGCTTTTTATGTGCAGCAGTGCCTCCGTTCCGGAAAAGGCCGAAACGCTGCGATAACCATTCAGGGAAAGGAGTTCTGCCAGCATCTGGTTGATATCGTTGTCGTCCTCCGCAATCAGTATATAATCCTCTTTCATTCCTTCCGCACTCTCCTTCCTGTGTGAAAAAAGCCCCGATATGATATACATGCAGCAAACCCACTTCGCCGCATCCTTATTTTATCATATCAAGGCTTGCTTTTCCATGGAAGCCTTCACGCCTTCGCCACCGGCAAGTAAGTCCCCTGCGCTGACGTCATGGGCATCACTCCAGCGGAAGTCTTACAGTAAAGAATTGTGCTGATGGTTTTAGCTCAATCACCATGACTGCGGAATGTATTTAGATGAGCCGTTCATCATCTACTACTAAAATCTCCTTTTTCCTTTCCATTTTTTCTCCATTTAGCAATAAACTAACCATTACCCTTTATGCTACTTCTGCCAATCCCTATTGCCAGGCCAATAGCAGCCGCTGCCCAGAGTCCTGCTGCCGTGGTCAGCCCCCGTATCTCTCTCTTGGAAGTTGTTATAATAGTTCCGGTCCCCAGAAATCCAATTCCGCTTACTACCTGCGCTGCCATTCTTGTCGGATCTATTCCCACATATTTATCCGCGATATACTGGTTTATTATCATAATCAGCGTGGAACCGCATCCAACAAGAAGATACGTCATAAAACCAGCCGTGCGGTTTTTAATTCCGCGTTCAATTCCTATCAATCCGCAAAATATCATTGCCAACACCATCCGCACAAAAACAGATATTACATTAAGCTCTGATAATATTTCTATTAATTTAACTCGTTGTGCTACTTTATATCGAACTATTGAAAAGGCTAAAAAGCGCATAAAATCCCTGCCTAATTTTGCAGG